>Ga0307945_1002818_pt1 | contig 14125 bp, 17 predicted proteins | sample OrgLakmetagen228_FD_201818 | JGI IMG/M metagenome (GOLD analysis project Ga0307945, IMG submission 201818) | Saline water microbial communities from Organic Lake, Antarctica - #228 | ecosystem: Environmental > Aquatic > Non-marine Saline and Alkaline > Saline | place: Antarctica: Organic Lake...
CGGAGAAAGCCCTTCCTGGGGCACGCGGACTGCACGATGCACCCTGTAGTCCTGGATGATCCGCTGGACAGTCTTCCTGCAAGGACGTCCGCTGAACCATCTAGCAATGGCTGAGCACTTCACGCCTCTCACAAAGTCGAGGTGCACAACCTGTTTTCTCAGGTGCTTGTCATAGGGACGGTGACGGGGAGGCTGTGCTTGCATGCCCTTATATTTATATCATAAAATCCGTTTTGGTTGTTTTGTTTTGTTTTGTTTTGTAACTTTTTTGTTTTTCCTGGGGACACAACTGGGACATTAATATACCTGCAAGTCACCATAACTAAAATGAGGGGCGATCAGGATCTGCAAAAAGGTTTGCCATTGTGATTTATTATAACTGGCACGCAGATTCCGGAGTCATCTTTTTTTCTTTAGACCTTCTTTGCATTCTCCCTCATATAATATAAGTAGTATTTCGTAACCTACACCTCTTTGCTCTTTGATCTCATGAGTAAAGCAAAATCTTGTTGCCCCTCTTGCTTCCTTTTCCTTCCAGCCGATAGCCCCTTGTACCCCGATTCGTTTTTCTCTTTCTTCTCTTCTTATTGGTTAGTAGGGGATTTGCAACCTGGTCTATTAAGCAAAAAAAAAAAACAGCGATGAACATGATGATATGTCTTATGTTTCGCTGCTTAAGACATGGTATCGATCTTTGCAGGTCCACGTGGTGGCAGGGTTATACATTGCCTTGATTCCTTGGCTGCTTAAAGTAGAATGATTTAACCAATGTAGAATGGAAAACAGCATTGTAAGCACAGCAGCCTTTTCTAAGTATTAAGGCCTTGGCTAGGCCCTCCATTCCCTTTGGGGTGGAGACAATACCTATTATAAGCTAGGCAAAGGGGGGGGGGGCTAGTGTAGCGCACCCCAAACTGTGCCATTTAGCTTTCTGCCTTCAATGAACCCCATAGCCTCCCTGAAGCTGCCTGTGAGTACAAAGTACATGCTCACCAACATATTTGGTCCTTGTCGTAAGAAATTGGCAGAGGGTGGGGGCTGTGTGGCTCTATGCCTGTTTTGCACCCATTTGGCCGCAAATTGACAGGGAAAAGGCCAATCAATAACTTGCTCCAATCAAGCTGTACTCCAGCATGTAAGCTTGATTTGCATAATATCGTAAAATGCGGTGCCGAAATGGTGTTGGAGGTCTGAATGGTGTATGCTGTGGGGGTTAACCTAACAGTGTGTGGGTGTCAATATAAAAATTAACCTTTGCCTCCATTCCATGGATTTGTGCCCCAACTGCGCCACATGGAGAAGCTATCTACAAGCTTCTTCACACAATGTCAGAGCTGGTGCCGATGATGGATCTGTTGTTTCAAAGCTGTCGCACAGCTGTATCGCAAATTCACGGAAACACAGCAACAGTTCCACACAAAATTTTCACATGCAATTTTATGAGGCTTTTGGCCCAGTAGTGTGCGCGGCAGAGGCAGACCGCGGCAGAGGCAGACCGGGTGCCACACAATTTCTGTCCAACCACCTTAGCAAGGCCAATTTTTTGCTGCTCATGCTTTCCGCTGGCCACAGACTTGCAAATTCCAAGCTTCCCACCGCAACTATTTTGTCATAAACGGTCAAGGGATTTGGTACAAGTTTTTGGCACAGGACAGCCCATGTTTGGTGGGATAGCCGTGGGCACGACAAGGGGGAGAGTCGCTCAGCAGAAGGAGCCAAATTCCCAGTCCAACATTCCAACAGGATAGCGTGCGCTGAACCACCTTAACAAATCCCGTTATCCATTCGCTAAGTGGCGTTATATACTTTTACATAAAAAACCACGTGTACCACTCAAATTCAGCAGCACGCATCATCGACAAACATCCTGGTAAAAATAAAGAAAAAAGAGAAAGAACACAGGTATTTGTGATCACCACCAACATAGAATAGGAAAACACCACCAACTAACATAGATTGGGACAAGATGTTTTGTGTCCTGCACCACCCAACAATGGATGCAGAGTCACACAACATCCCACTTGGAGAACAAAGAAAAGGAAAGGCTCTTTGATGGGGATCAGGTGGTGGTTGGGCGGCAGGGGCCTGTACATCAGGAGTATTGCTCAGATTATGTTGAGGGTTGTGTTCGATGTCGCGTCTGGTTTAAATGAATTTCTGCTGTGGATCTGATGGCATGTAAGCTCAGCTCTTTCATTACTATGGCTACTGTGGCACACAGACCATTGACGCCAAGGCCATGCAGTGGGTTAGTTGTATGTCATATGGCTCCTGAATTAGGGTGAAGAACAATATTACGCAGGCAGTGAAAAGCCAACCCCCACGTGAACTACAGGAAAGGAGCCACTTTGGTACCGGGTGCCGCAAAACTCCCCAAAGAAACAAGGAAGTAGGTATATCAATGAGGGTCAGGAGGGTTGCAGGTTTGGCCTGAAATTGGTTCCTGGTGAGAGTTGGTAACGGTACTTGATGGTCGAGAATGTTGGTTCCAAAATGTGTTCAGAGCCTCTGCTTAATGGAGCCGCAAAAAACTGCAGCATGCCATAAAGTCATGATTCTATGCAAATTGGATTCCTCTTCCAAGCCGGTTGTAGACAGGCTGCCAGCATTTCCTTTTCTCTCTTGAGTGGAAAGGAGTGTGGCCTGTGTTTCATCTGTAGTGTTTTGTCTGTACAGACGCACTGCTGTCGCTTCTGTAATCAGGAATTGCCTCGTGATGTCATTCACAGTACAGCTCATTTCAGACGTCATGTTCACACCTTACATTGTGAGACAGCGGCAAGGAATCAAAGCAACTCCCCACTTGTGACCTGTGTGATGCTGATGCATGATTCCTAGATAAGCAGCATGTCCTTTTACACTGCGCCAATCCCCACGTGCGTGATTTCCCTCCGCAGGAAATATGCATCTCTGTTTTCCCCGACAGGAGCTTACAATGTGTCTATCTTCTTGTGCCAGAACAATAACAAGCATTGTTTTTTCCTCCATAACTAACTGCTTTTTATAAGCAGGCTAGCAGTCGCACTTCTTGATTGAGGCCTTTTAATGTATAACCTTGAAATCAGGAAATGCAGGGGGCTGACAGGCAGATTAATTGCGGTTTCGAAATATGTTAAATCGTCGGAGGGGCGGTGCCTGTGCGGCAGTTTTGTTGCACAGTCTCAAGACAATCACTATGTGTGGAATAACTTAAGTGGCTTGATTATTGGTTTTTGGTTTTTAGTTCATTGCTATGCTGCTTGGAGGGAAGGCAGTGAGGGGGGGTGAGCAAAAGTGGCGGAAATCAAGCTGCATTGTAAACGTGCATGGATGCTTGGATGAATGGTATTCATTAATCCATCCCTGGATTTATGACCAATCAATCCAAAATCGTTGTAAATGCGCCCTCAGTAAGCTTCCACACATAAAATGTTGCTCGAAAACTATATACACGGCACCCCAGGGTCCCAGAATTTATCTGGTACGGTACGAGTTTTGGTAAGGAGCCTATGTCGAGTCTCAGCCTGGGAGGTGCCCTGGGTGGGCCCCCAAAAACAAAAATTTCCTCTACATCATCACACACAGCACCCCAGAGTCACAGAATTCATCTGGTGCGGTACGAGTTTTGGTTATGAGCCTATGTCACGTTTCAGCCCGTGAGGTGAGCCTGGGTGAGCCTGGGGAGGCCTGTGTGAGGTGTGGTGGGAAGCCATCAACGCCAGGGGCTCACGCCCCCACGTAGGGGGCTTCGCCGAAAACTAGCATGAAGGCCTCACTCCAGAGAAACACTAAAGTGTCACGTCACACCCATTTAGAACACCACATTACAGGCACGTGGCGAAAACTATGCAAGCACCTACTCCTCAAGGAGCTGCGTTCTAAGCACATATAATATGGGGTCTACTCTAAACAGTTGAGCGGCCTGGTGGTAAGGGTATCTAAGGAACTACTTAACATCTAGAGGCATAAAATGCGCAATGTGTAAAGTTGATTAAGAAACAGACACATTGTCAACGCTTCGTAAAATAACGAGCCATGATGGAGAAGAACAATTGATGAGTCAGGTGTACATGTTTTGCTACCTTGCACTACTGTTTCAGATAACCCACGGAGGAAGTTAAAGCGTGGCTGTTGCGACAACACTCATTGCTCATGGCGCTCAGGGAGCTTGAAGCCAATGCGCCTGGACACAGCCTCGACCATCTGCTTGTTGCGGTCCTCCTCGCTGATGCCGATGTTGAAGCCAGCAAGCAGCACCTGGAGAGTGGAGGAGGGAGTGGGTTGCACATGTGTAGCAAACGCTACATTTGCAAGTGTTATTTTTCGGCTTACCGCATCATGCTCCCCTTCCAAGGCAAGGACTCTTAAGCACACACCTGATGGTCAGCAATGTTTGACACATAGAGCTGGTAGTCCCTGGCCAGCTGGAGCTCCCGCTGGATGCAAGCAGGATCCTTCAGGTTTGCATTGCGTCTGAACGCTGCCGCAACGTGCTCCCGCCACTGGGTGTTGCCTGAAACATGAGTGAGGTTCTGGTCTACTGCCTTGAGGAGCTGCTTGTACACAGTCTTTGAGCCTGCCATTCAACAGGAATCACGGAACTGACACCATGACGATAGACTTGCGTGGTTGCACTGACGTTTGAATACCAAAATATTTTTTTATTGGAATGGGGGCCGAGGCCTGCCAAATGATCCACTCATTACATTTTCGTAAAATCTGAAGCTAGGCCCCAGTGACTAAGGTCTATGTAAAACTGTAAACTGTAAACTGTAAACTGTAAAACTGTAGAGTAGACCGCCGAAAAGTGTGCGCCATCCGGCAGGACGACCCAATGAATGGGATGAATTGAAAATGAATAAAATCTGAATAGAGTTTCATTCAGGCAAACATCGCGCCACGAAAGAGAAAAAACATCCATGTGGCGAATATCGCTTTAAAAGATATTTCAGCATCACTTTCCAACACTTTGATTAAACTCATGACGATCCACGAGCAGGTGAAAAGACAGATCTGTGTGCGTTTGAAAGAACTGCTTCTCTCACGCTGAGACTCTGCGCCTCCCCCTGATCCTCTTTATTATTATCTGCAGGTGAAAGAGAGTGCTGAGCAGCTTGAGCGACGTGCGAAGGGGAACCCAGATGATAATGCGGAAAAACAATCTACCTACGCAGCGGCGCTGAACCCAGAGAGCGATTTTCCGGAGAAATCTGCTCAGGACTTGTCGGGGTGGGAGGCCCCACAAGATAAGGCAAGAGTCTTTATCATCAGGGCGTGGAATTCTTTAGGTGTTGGGCACGCAAATTATCTTAACAAGCACTGCAATGCATTGTAAGTAGTGTCAGCACAGTGCAAAGAACGAAAACCAGATATTTCTGCAAATGATAATTCCATGCATCACAGCGGACTGGTGAACAGTTCGGATTCATTCGCGTGACCTGCGTCCCCAGTCTTGAACCTATATGCACATGTTTTCATGATCTGCAGCCCCCATTCCGAGGAAAAAAGATGGAACAGCCTCTGAAGTACCACCCGGGTAAGTGTTCTCTGTTTTCTGCCCAAACAAGTCTTCGTTCTGCCTACGTGCACTTCTTGCCTGCTGTAGGCAAAGAAAAAGAGGGCATTGTGGCGACAGACACGGTTCAAGGGATGAATCAGGTCTGTTTGTGTGTGTCGACGTGTATGTAAGCTTACGGTCCGCAAGCACTTCTTCTACAGCAAGCACTTCTTCTACAAGCTGAGAATGGGTTCGCAATTTGCCGGTGCACGCACAAACCTTTTTATTTTCAGCAGTGCATTGAATGAGGTGGGTTTCTGTAATATTTCTGAACGCAGAGTATTGGGGAGGCCAACACCTTCCTATCAGGACACGGCAGCAAGTCAAAGGGCCACGGTGAGTTTTTTTCGCTACCTGATTTACAGTTATTCTTGCAGCAATTATGAATTTGGTGCATCTATTGAGATGGTTTTTATTTGACGTCTTTAATCGTGGCCAGCAAAGGATCCAGCAAGCTGCACACAAGTCGATTTGTGTTCTCATAGTGAGTGTGTGATCTGGCTGCAGGGTCGGGACCACACAAGCCAGGTGACTTGCCCACGTAGCCTGCGAGAGTAGGTGCCTGAAAAGATTAGTCTGCCTTTGAACAATGTGTACACTACGATGGACATGTATTTGCAGACAGTCGATTGTGGGCTGCTTTAATTTCATGGACATTAGCCTTTATACTGTAATAACAGGCCGGGCTCTTGTTATTTTCAGACCTGTTCATTTCAAAAACAGCCAGAAAATGCACAAGAAGCTGTACTCTTCAGTTATCAGCCAATCAAAATGTACATCAGCACAGGTATTAGCCACAGCACCTGCAGCAAGCGTAGAAACATCTGCAGGAGTAGTAAAAGGAAATCCCTCTATTGTAGCTTAACGTTTTTGCATGTCAATTTTTATTATTACGAACATCTCCTTTTCTAGCCAGCTAGGGCAATATGACTAACTCAAGTTTTACGTCCTATTACTAGAAAGAAGACTTTCGCACCTCCAAATTGTAATGGAATCATAAAGTCATGGCAGCTCCACCTTGCCTGAGATTGTTGCTGCTCTGTTGCATGAAAACACTCAACTGCAACAGCGTCGGTGCACTCTGGCAAATAATAAACATCCCTATCATCCTCAGTGCATGAAGTCATAAGCAACATTACTTTACACTTCACCCAATGTACACCATCCAGTCTATAGACACAATTTATCTCTACAAGGTCAAAGCTCATGGCATTTTTGGGAATGAGTGCGCTGATGCCGTAGCAAAATGCGCTGCAGAATATCAAAGTGGGCCATGACACCCAAATTAACACTGACGCTACTCATCCATCTTCTGGCCAGCAAGGGTGGTAGACACTCCCCCAGCCCGCCAACCAGAAACTCTTCGTACCTGCCGATCATTACCTTCAGCAGAAAGGCTCTCCGACAAGAACGCAGATAGTGTACACAGTATTAACATGGATTAGGCAAGGATATATTGTGTTCTGCAACACCCAATGGATACAAAGACACACAACATCCCACCTGGGGAATAAAAATAGAAGAGGCTTTACAATGGGGATCAGGTGGTTGGGAGGCAGAAGCTTGCACACCACCAGGAGTATTGCTTAGATAATGTTTGGGGTTGTGTGCAATGTCTCGTCTCACCTGTATGATTTTTGATGCCGATTTGATTATGTGTAGGCTTGATCTTTTCATGAGTGCTATGGAAAGTAGGTCAGTGACTTTAAGGCTGTGGAGTGGCCTTCTTCCCAATTCAAAAAAAGACTTTAAACCACCGGTCCACAAAATCCTATACAGAATACCAAGAACTGGTCAAGGAGTAGTGTTTTCAAGAAGTAATAAGTACTCATATTGGACAAATCCACCCACTGAGGCCATAAACACGCTTATCATGATGATCTGGACGTCCACCACATAGATGATTTTTTACACCTGCAACAAAAGAGGTAGAGATGCTGGCCTCCCAGAAAGACAGAAACAATACCACACACACTGTCTACGCTACTATTATGCTTCTAGAAAGATGGACCCCATCCCTATTCAGAGCAGTTGGATAAATGTCCAAAACCTCTCAAGCTGCTGCTCACACTGATATTGAATGTGCAACCTGTGAAATGTGCTCATACCATTTAGGACTTGAGTCACTGGACCTCCTCCCTCCTTTTAAAGACATGTACATATGCGACGTCTGTAATCGTTTTTACCATTGGCAGTGCCTATTGAAACCCAATGAGCGAGAGACTATTGACACCAATGACACATGGGCCTGCCCATCCTGTGTCAACCTAAATGAAAATGTGGACAGACCGTAAAATATCTCAAAAGAGAGTTGGTGAAAGTCTCATGAAATCAACCTGCACATTGTAGACGCAGCCTCCAAAAGTACGAAGGGCATATCACTGCCCAACCTACCTCAACCTGCATCAGACACACACCTTAATGATCTTCAAAAACAAGGGTCCTCTGCCAATTAAGAAGAAACTCTTACCGGCCCAGTGATATCGAAATTTGTAACAAAGCAGATTTTTACATCCAGCCCACCAATCCTCAAGCATTGAAGACATTGTAGCCAGCCACTGGGCGCTGCGAGTACTGGATCACTGACGTTGATTTCATGAAGCACCAAGGAAACGACACTGCATCTCCCTCAGACGACCCTATACTCCCAGAAGTGTACACTGCCACAGTAGCTTGCATCTACGACGTAGACGGAAAATGCAAAGGCATCCTCACCCCCGAGCGTCTCATCATTCTACTAAGGGCTTTTAAAAAGGCAAATGCAACGGCTTACATGACAACATTCACCTGGCCCCCAGTCTTGCATTAGAGCTTGTGGGACTCTTCACACGCAAAGATATTGCAACCTTCAAACACACAAGCCAAAAGATTAAAGATTCATATTCAAGGATGCTTCCCCCCCGCATTATCACCGCCCTAAAAACATGGGCCCTAGTCAATAAAGAAAAAGGCATCCCCCCCTTGACCATGACCCCACACTCCCTCGATACTGGAGTGAACACCCAAGAGATAAGGCCTTTGGATTAATTGCAACGCCTTCTCCTCCAAGTTCACTGGTTTCTCTATTTGCCATCCCATATCACCATGATAATACCATGTATTTAGCAACAAGGCATTTGCTTTGCTGCCCTTAGCACAGAGGCAACAGCTACCTTCATGCTTCTTCCCTTCTGGAATTGAAGATGACCACCAATCCCAACGCATCGCTCTACCGCAGATTCCCGCACATGTGCAAATTCTTGGGCGCCATATCATCAGATCAACTCCAATATGCAGAAGTCCCCTTTTGGAAGAATATACAGATGCCCCTTCCCAAACACACTTGGGATATGCACATCATTGCTATATGGAATACTAGAGGCAGAAACTGCCTCAATGCTTGCAACAAAAACTGGCTAAAAAGAGCTTGCCAAAGTAATTTTTGAGGCAAAGTGGGAAATCAACTGCATTTATAATGGCCCCTGCCCCTCCGCACTCCTGGCCTTAAAAAGTAAGGAAATTGCTCAGCGACCACCGTCGTCAAAACCCACAAATCCCCAAGATTATATAAGTACACTGGACCGGCCCCAGAGCCTGACAAAGCGACCCAACACAGCTCCAGCCCACACAGCCAGAATGTTGAAGGGAAGGGTTACGTAGGTGCCCACAGCGCTTCAATGACGTTTATAGACCTCAAAAAACATTTTCATTCATTTCCGATCATTTTTAAACTCGGGTTTATTTTTTCCGACAAGTGTTGGGGGGTTTCCCATGTGTTGAAGATTCAGGTCTTTGATTTCTGCGCCGTAAGTTAACGAATGGGTCCGTCAAAGGCGTGTTTAGTCAGGTGAGGACCTCTCTCACACACACACACACACACACACACACACACACACACACACACACACCTTATACACGCACGCACGCACTTCTTAACACACACACACACACATATTATACATACACGCGTACACTTACATACACATACGTGCACATGCACGTCGGTATGCATACTGTGCACCAAGCGTATGATGCACACACACACACACACGCACACACACTCTTCTAAACACACACACACACACATTATACACACACGCGTACACTTACATACACATACGTGCACATGCACGTCGGTATGCATACTGTGCACCAAGCGTATGATGCACACACACACACACACACACACATACACATACACACACAAGTGTAACTTGCTGCGCTTATACCACTGCAACCACACTCTTGCATGCGAATGTAGTTTGTGCAGACGCTTACTTATACATATACTTTCTTCCACAATTGCTACAGTGAACGCATGCAACCTCAATTCACCCATGTCTATTTGTAAACAAACACAGGTTACAGAAAGAGTACAAGGCAATTTTAAAGGTTTGTCCTTGCACTGCATCCAGTCTTTCTGTGGGTGCTGTCCGACACTTAGTTGTACTGCTCTCAACACAAGCACGAGGTGATCTTACCTCTGCAGCTGTCTAACAGCTGTGCTACACATCTGAGCGGCTATTTCTTCCACCTCTCTATCAATCCTTACAATTCTCTATTATAGGAACCGGTACCTCACGTGGAAGCACACCCATCCCCTACCTCAATCTTAGAATGGTTTTTTGTGATTGAGGGGGTGAAAGACACCCCTTTTGTTGGGGGAGTGTACATGGGCAAGGTGCGCGAACACGCATGGTTTGAGGGTCAGTATGCTAGAATTCCTCTGCTGCCTCTCACAGCTGTTGTTGTCCGCGCTCTAACTCACAATTCCTATTGGTCTGTAGATTATATTCAGTCCGCAGTTTCCCTTCAAGCCGCCGGCAATTTCAATGCATACACCTAGCGGGAGATTTGAAATTAACAAGCAGCTTTGCATGTCGATGACGGTGAGAGTAGGGGATGGGATACCGGTATACATACTTTTAGAGCCGGTTTATACCGGTATGTACCAGTTTTTGAGATTTTGTCGTATTGCTTGCAAAATTCGGAAAGGCTTAATGCCCGAATGGGTCAATAATCGGCCTTTTTGAGGCTTTCTCACTGCCAAAATTAGATAAGAATTTTACTAGATTACTTCATTACCTATGGACAGGCCATTTGGTCAGGATGTTTTTGAGGTGATCTTTCAAGCCACATACCAGAAGGCTGCACATTTACCAGCTGCCCACCCTCAGAAGCAACTCAACATAGTAGCTGAGCAACACGTGAGACTGGCATGCCTTGGGATAGCTTGATAGCTTTGGCAAGCCCAGTTTTGAATATTAGAGGCTTACACCCCTTTCCAGGAGAGTTAGGACCCTTGCTGAGGGTATAAATGACTGATATTCTGACTTCCAGCTACTCTGCAACACACAAGTTGCAAGTCTTGGGGCCCATGCTTAACTGGCTGCAGTGTGAACCCCACTATCTGCTGCTGAATCCTCTGCGGTGTGAATCCCACTCTCTGCTGAACAGATCACCTACTGCATCAACTTTCGTATTTTTTTTGTTTTGCAATCCCTTCAACAAACAACAAAGATCATTGCAGAACCTATGGAATGAATAACGGAGTGTTTTGGCGAGACATGCCAATTAAGATGCTATCTCCCATGGAAAGCACCTACCTAGAGTATAGCTGCACTAAATGTATGTTTTTATTCCTGTCAATTTGCACTCACTAAACTACCTCTAAGCACATGTTCTGGTAGCTTATGATGTCAGCCCTACTTTGGAGCTGTATTGGTTTCAAAATTGATGTGTGTGAGTAATTGCCCCTTAAATGTTATAGAGAAGCAGTTTTGGGCATTAGCTCAGTTGCCCCCCTCTGGTAAGATCTATACGTCATACAATGATAATTAAGGTGCAACGGGCTTCATACCAATCAGGATATAACCCTGTATACGGGCATAAAGGTGTATATTGGTTTACCGTACCTTTTTGATAACACCCCGCATAATTATCGTTTTTCGCCCTGCGGGGTGACTGCGGTAAGCTTCAATATAAATCTTTTTTGACCCTGCGGGGTTGTGCGGGATTGGTGTTAATAGAGTTTTTGGGTCGCTGCAAGTCATGAGCAACAAGAGGTCCCCCGCCCCGCCCCCTCCTGACCCTCCCGCCCCATCCCCCGCCCCAGCAGCACCAGCAGCATCAGCAGCAGCAACAGCAGCATCGCTTGCTCCGAAGGCTCCGAAGGTGAATTTTCAGCGAGACGCGCGCAGCTTCTTCAAAAAGGCAGCGACAGCCGAGCAGAAAGTAGCGCTTCAGCAGCAAAAGGAGCAGCAGCTGGAAACCGACCGAGCCTAGCTACAGCAAGCAAAAGCGGAACAAACAGACTGAGCGGCGGGCGGAGGAGGCAGCGAAGGCCAAAGAAAGATACCAGTCTCACAGATCAATTAGGATTTTGGGACACAGAAAGGGCATGGGGGCACAGCTTAGCAGGGGCATTGGCACTTAGCTCTTCTGTTTACATGACGCTTGTTCCGTGCGCTTGCGCTTGAGTAGCTCGTGGCAGAAATAGTAGCAGCAGCAAGGAGGATAGCAGCAGCAGCAGCAGCAGCAGCAGTGACAGTGGCTAGAGGAAAAGGAAGCAGATTTGGGGGGGGGCGCCAAGTAGTAGAACAGAGAACAAACTCACATGCAAACAGCATATTGGCTTTCCTTTGCCCTTTCGTGGTGTTCTCTTTCATTAAAACTGTTTGTACAGCTTATTGGTGCTGACAGGGCTACAAGCCCTGTGGGGTTGAGCGGGAAGGGCAAACAATTATATTTTGGGAATGCAGGAAGGTGTGGGATTTTACTAAATATTTCTGAAATTGGGGTGCGGGTTGAGTACTACACACTACACTTGATCTTAGCCAAAAGACCGAGAAAGGTATTGATTACGAATAGGTACGGTAGAAAATTCCATATACCGGTATGCGTCGCTCCCAAGGTGAGTGCCCGCCTTTTGCTCTCTCAGTGACACTAGCATTCTCAAGAGACCTCATTGTTTCGAAGTCATAGCTCTTAGCTTGCCTGACTCCACTTGCAGAATTTCCACCCAGAGAGCTGGAATCCAATGTGGAGCTTATCCACTATCCTAACCGCATTCCTTTCATTTTTCAACGAGGTGAGGAAAAGTCATTCAATCAGGTTATGCTGTAGCAAGAATGCTTATGTATGTGTCGCTTTGCTTTGTCCTTGTTCACACCAAGAAAGATTTTAACGCAAAATGTGGTACAAGTTGCGTCGTGTGATACAATGCTATGGGCAGGGCTAGCGTACATTATGCAAAGATTCACTGGACCTAGTAGTATATGTCGGCGCACCTCATGCTTACAGTGGCACATCACACGTTGCAGACAACCAATACCCACAGTTCTGTGCATGCCTTTCTGTAGAGTGGCCATATAAGTACAGGCAGCATTACCACAACTACTGCTGAAAAAGTGGCGTTTGCTGCCAACAGTCTTGACTACAACATGCGGAGTCCAGTATTTAGGTATGCTTTGCTTAAACCAACAAATGGGTTGCTGCAGCTACAGCTACTGGATCTATCAATACTTATGAGCATTTGTCCAAGAGCGCTTTGCCATCCTGTTCAATAGTTTCCACATTCTTGAATAGTTTGTATAAATATGCTGAAACAGTCACTCTTGTGTCAGCGCTTATCAAATCCAAGGTTGGTTTAATTAGAGGCCCTTAATCAGCTAAAGCAATTGGGAAACAGTTTTTTATATGCCGCAAACGTCCTGACAAGACAGACAAGACACTGCAAAACGTTGTCTTTGCTGTTGTTATATGCAAGTCCTCGACCAATGTATTAAACTTCCCTTTCGGTGCAGAAAGCTCTTTCCCTCTTTTGTCCGGCTGCATGAAGAGCAGCAGCAGCAGCAGCAGCAAGCACAGCAACAAGCACAACAAAGGTTCTGCAATGGCGGCAAGGACTTCCATATTTCCTCTGCCCTTACCGAAGAGCTATCGAGGAAGGAAGGATGTAGCAGCAGTAGCAGCAGCAGAAGCAGCAGCACGTCATTGGCAGTAGCAGCATTTGTTTGTGTGGTGGCAATGGCAGTTGTCATAGCGGCTCGACAGAACAGCAGCTTGAGTTAAGAGGAGTATGAGAATCAAGCGATGCACAGTGATCCACATAGTAATGGGATGGAACGTTATCTCTTTCTTCTCGGTGGCACTTTCATTGGCCCCCCACTCCGCTGCCTTTGTCACCATCGGGCTAAAATAGGACTCGTGCTAGAAGAAAACTTGCTGTCGGCCCCATTTTATAGCGCGTCATTTTATATGTGGGGGAATGGATGTGCTTTTGTCTTGACGCTACCGTAAAACACGCTTGTTGTAAGTCCTCTTATAAGTGTGCTTCTTTAAAAAGTTGCCCTTTTCATTCCTTTTTGTTGTGCCATTTTATGCCCTGTTTCGGTAGTGCAAAACAGTTCCTTGTGTTCCAGAATAAGCTTAAAGCAACTGGTTGTCATTTGCCTTCCCTTTGTGCACCTTTCTCTCTTTATCTTTCATCCTGCCCAAATGTACGCAGTTATCTCAGGTTACCTCAGAGGGGTTACAAGGGGTTACAAGGATGGCCTACAGCCCGAGTCTCTGGCTGATGGCAATTGGCTGGTGAAAAAAATTAACCAG
>Ga0307945_1002819_pt1 | contig 14121 bp, 12 predicted proteins | sample OrgLakmetagen228_FD_201818 | JGI IMG/M metagenome (GOLD analysis project Ga0307945, IMG submission 201818) | Saline water microbial communities from Organic Lake, Antarctica - #228 | ecosystem: Environmental > Aquatic > Non-marine Saline and Alkaline > Saline | place: Antarctica: Organic Lake...
GAAACAGCAAAAAGTTCGGGGCGAAAAGCAAAAAGTGTATTTTGGCAGGGTCGAACCCAAGACCTGCAGGTTCCTGCCGAAAAAATGGCCTTTTTAAAGTCAAAGTTTTGCGAGGTCCAAATTTTTTAAATTTTTTTTCGGCTTGATTTATTGCGAGGGGCCATAATAATTATTTAATTACTCGCAAAACAACCAAGCGCAGTACGGGTACTCATCAAGACCTGAAACTGAAGTGTTGCAGAGTTATGGGGCAAAAACTGAGATACGGACGCCCATGCACACGTGACCTACCGGGCACCCACAACTGGCTTACACAGCCCCAAATTGCTTCCATTTCTTTAGAATTCCACTGACTATTTCATGCTGGCACAATTATGTAAGTTTGGGGTAAATTGCTGCTACATTGGCTTGACTCACCCCGCGGCCTGCACCCGAGCGCATGTGCCTCTGACTTTTAGACATGTCCACAGGCCCCCCCCCCCTTAACCCAATTTGCTCAAGAACGGTGTTAATCGACTGGGCTTGAGCTCAGGATTCCGATGATATATTTAAAATTTCGTAGGAGTGGCCCAGTAAAATTTTGGAGGGGGGCTCCAAAAAACTCTGAACCCACCCCGGACCCCCCCCACTCCGATTGGACCCATGTATATCGATCGATAGCTCTCGATGCCAGGATTCCAATTATATAAATTGTAATCGATTTGACACGTGTCATCCTTAAGTTATGCTTCCTACACCCTCCTGTACTCACCTATAATATATGAGAAGGGACCTTTCAGGTTAAGGGGTGTGATGTGCCAACAATAGCGCCAGCATTTCAGGCGGGGGCAAGTGTAAGATGCGAAACTACAGCAAGCATTTTTTTTGGCACAAAGCTAAGATCACTCTTTCTTTTGGCTACTCCGTTACACAGTCCACAAGCGATGAGCAGGTTTTGAAGCGCTACCCTCCAACATTGAAAAAGAAGGTGCTTCGGTAAGTGGGCTTGTAAGAGTTGTATAGAAGTTGGCATTAATAGCAAGGGAGCAAGCAAGGAAAAAGGGGCAGACATGGAAATATGTTTTGTGCAACTTGGCTCCATTGCGCCTGCGTGCTCCAGCCTGCAATGGTAACAACATAACTTTGCTATTCCCTTGATGTTCACCAGGCATCTGTATTACAGCATTGTCAAGGGATGCTTTCTCTTCAATGGCTGCAAGGGACGATTTCTGGACGAAGTTATTAACCTGTCGCGAGTTGAGGCTTTCAATCCAGAGGTGAGGCACGCTAGTATACATGGTTTGTACTCCGTACAGATGCCTCTTTTGTACCAGCAACACTTTACCGTTATTTTTTACATCTCCCGCATTAGTATAACCATACCTTTTCGATATCACCCCGCATAAATATTATTTTTTGCCCTGTGGGGTGAGTGCAGTAACGTTAATATATATTTTTTAATTCTGTGGGGTTGACGCGGGATTGGTTTAAATAACGTTTTTGATCGCTGCCAGTGATGAGCGAGAGGCCCACCTGGAGGAAGCTGCAGTGCTTGAGGAGAGGAAAAGGGAGCAGAAAAGAGGGGGGGAGCAGCAAAGGGGTAGTAGAAAAGAGAGGATTCATTGGAGATAGTAAACTGACATGCAAACAAGCATGCAACTGACCGGTGATTTTGTTTTTGACCTTTTGTGGCATTTAAACTGTCAGGTATCCTAAACTGGGTCAGAAACCCTGCGGGGTTGATGCGGGGAGGGGACAAAATAAATATTTATGGGGTGCGGGGAAGGTGCAAAATCCAATAAAAAATTTATGTTATGGGGGTGCGGGATGAGTACGCAAAGGTACGGTACTTAGGTCGATACATCGCACTATGATGATTCAACCTCATAGAGGTTATGTTCAATTATTTATGTCAACTTCTCTCGAACGTGCTTCCTTGCCTGTGTAAACACACTCTACAACAAGAATTGCTGAAACATTACTTGCTCGCAAATGACCGTAATTCTCTCTCTCTCTCTCTCTCTCTCTCACACACACACACACACACACACACACACACACACACACACGCGCACACACACACGCACACACACTGCAGATGGAGGTGCTGGCAGAGGGATCAGTGGTGGACGAGCTCTTCATTGTCGTGGATGGCTTGGTGCACGGTGAGGATACAGTACCTGCTACAGAAAGGAGGAAAGGGACATGCACCCTACACATCTGCCTATTCCTCAAACAGTATCAGCAAGAGTTTGCAAACTGTGCCAGCTCAGACTGCCTCCTCCCGCACAAACACATGCATACAATATACAATATACAATACACAGTATGTGTATTGAACAACTCAAACAAACATGCATGAGCAGGTGCTCGTGATGCATCGTCCGCATCCCAAGATTCAAAAACGGCAAAACAGCTGCGCCAGAGACGGCGCAGCAGCAGCAGCGGGGCCGTCACAGGTGGAGGCGGAGCGGGAGATTCCATGAAACGAGCTCCTTCCATGGAAAGGTCAGCCAGCAGTGCGGTCCAGCCCTTGTCCAACTATGAGTTGCTAGGCATGAAGGCCACAGGACTGAGCTCTAACCCACAGTCAATGAACTACGGCAGCGTGAGCTTGAGAGGAGGCAGCAGCATGAAAAGAGGCAGCATGGACGGTCCTAAAGGTGTGTTCTTCCTGGATTCATTGTGTCACCGGTAGGCTCACCGCTGGTGAGGCTGAAGCTAAAAGACTGCATAGGATAATGAGAACAAAAGCGTTTCGTCTGAGGTGCCTGACATCCCCACTGAGCAAGAGGTAACAAAAAAGGCTCAGCAAGCCTTCTTCTTACCCTGCTCAAGCGCAAGCACTGCAGAACTGACATATAGAGGGAGAAATTACAACAAGGTGACATGCCTTAATCACACAAAGTAGAAAAATAGGAGGTTGAGGCAAGGAAATCAGTCAGGATTCCTGCTCGGCTCAAGGCTGGTATAATTCGATGTGAGATACAAATAATAATAAATAATGCAACTTTTAACAGTGGTCACTCGACAATCGACACATGCCCTGTTTGATTGTTCGTTATCTACCTTGTTCGGCACCAAACTGTGGCTTCTGCACTGCAGGTGGCACGAGCTCAATGCCAGTGATGCAGCCTGGAGAAGGTGAGTGTGAAAGCAAAGGGAGCGCATTGTTGATTAAAATGCAAGCACCATCAGAGAAAGTTGTCACTAATTTGCACCTACTGTAAACCACTGTGTTTAACATTCCTTAAGTAATGGCTGTTACAAAAGGGTTTCCCCTGCTGATTTATGTTTGCTCTTTTCAGGGCAGTCCGCCTTCAGTGCGGTTTCCTCAAGCATCAAGTATTCTTCAGGCGATGCTTTTGGTGAAGTAGGCTTTTTTACAGGTGAGCTCCATCATGCTATGCCCATCAATACCCAAGTTTGCTGTCTTAACAAATATGCCTTGCATCACTGCATCTCAGAGGGAGTACACAGGGCACAAATGCTGCAAAACTGCTTTTATTTACGCATCTGGGCCTGGACCGTTTCAAATGCATGCAGATAGCCCATGCCCACAGAACTACTGGACTGGCTGCCTAACAATTGTGCTCATTGTATCCAAAGATCAGCTGGCTACCCTGGTAAGAGGGAAAAGCCAAAATATTTGTGCCTAGTAAATGTTCTACTTAGCACAGCCGCACAAGGAGATCAGGTCAGTGCTCCTTGTTGCACTTATATATGTTATGTGTATTTATGTATATGTATTTATGTATATATGTGTGTATGCATTTGTGATGAAAGCGGAAAGATGTCATCTGCGTTTGCTCGCAGACTGACAAGTACCCAAAGCAAGTAAAACGCCTCATGAACAACCTAAAGGAGCACGTGGAGGAGGTATGCTGCTTGATGGACCTCCTCTTTTAGTTGCACACAAGCTGTAAACCTTGCCAAGAAATAGCCCGTTCAATGCGCGTGTTGTCACAAGTGCTCTCATTACAGTGGTACTGACTGTGGCTTGACTATACAGAAGTTCCGGATGGCCGTGGCAGATGCACTGGCCGCCCAGACGTCAATTGTGCAAGAGCCAAACGATTATCTGGCTCAATTGCCTGACCAAGTCCAAAGCCTTATGGGCTTGAGGCCTCTGAGCAATGGTGCTGCTGATCAGCTTTACAATGCTCTGGCAGGGGGCTGCTCCTTCTCTGCTCCAAACGTTTATCGGCCAATGAAAGAGCTTAAAGGGACGCTGAATTTGGATGATCGCTGTAGTCTGGACTACTGGGAGATGGTACGTAGGTCTGGGTATGGTGGGCAGAGCATGGTGCACTGAGCTTCTTTGTTAGGCCTTTGCACGCTTTTGGTATGCGACCGTAAGCTACAGTGCCTCCTACCTTTTCTAAGAGGGGTTACATTCATGTGTCCTCTCTGCTTGAAGGTCCGCGGCCTTGTTCTTGACCACCTCAAAGAAAAGGTGAGAAAGGACAACCCAGGCACAATGTTGGCTGCGCAAAGCGGTTTTGCCGTATGTGCTTTGCATTCCCTGTCCTTACTTACTTATATAAAGGCCAAGAGCACAAGCCCCTTGACTGTCTTTGCAGGAGCAACAAAACATCTACGCGTTCATCGCTGCAGCTGCAGATGCAGACATCCAAACCGTGAAGAAGTAGGTACCAGCACCTGACATTACCCTTATTGTGCAGCATCAGAGGAAATTATCTATGGCCAGTCAATCTGCTGTTTTGGCAGCCCAGTCATGTTACCAAAACCACACTAGCAAGTTCCACCCCGTCTGTCCTCTGCAACAATGACTCAAACCGTACCTTACGCAAATGCAGGCTGTTGGCCTGGTGAGTGTGTCTGTGGACGTGTGTGAGTGCCAGTGGAGGAGTGACGCCAGGGCAGGGTTCCTGTTACCTGTCTGCAAATGGGAGGCCAGTATGGTATTCAGTCAGATAGAGTTGCTGGGACTCATACAAGACAGCCTGGAGCCCAGCAAGTTCAAGTTGCTTAGTCCCAAGCTTCTGTGATCATATAAGGCACTCATTCTCACAAGCAGCTCTCTGGTAAGCATGGTAAATAGTGATCTTTACAAGCAAATGCATCCTCTGGCCCTTCTTTCAACCTTTCTAGGGGCGTTTCGCCAAGCTGTATGGACTACGATAGGAGGGCAGCTCTGATGGTGGCCGCCCATGAAGGGAACGCGGCGGTGGTCAAGTGTCTGCTTGAAGCTGGTGCTGAGCCCAACGACATGGATGCATTTGGGATTACTTCAATGTACGAGGCAGTGCGTATGGGTCACGATGAGGTTATTGAGACCCTTCGTGAGCACGACGCAACGTGAGTTGTCTAGGATGGTCTAAAGGGCTTTGTTGTATAGGAATTGTGCACTATCAAATTCATTATAGGACAAACTCAAGCATTTGCAGACATCTGTGTGCGTCACACACACACATACATACAAAGAAGCACATAAAAATACATTAATGCGCGCAGGCTGGGCATGGATGAAGAGAAGACGTCCGTCATAATGTCAGAGGCCATTGTTGCAGGAGACCTTGTGAGTTAATTCAGGAACGCCCGCCTCTTTTTTTTAGCATGTATAACACGCGAGCTCCATGATGCCAGCTACAACTGTGAAGGTGCCCATGTGAAACACAATAGCAGCATCATTAAGGAACGCTCTCTTGGTTGTGTAATCGTCTATGAATTGAATGCCATGATTCAACTTTTGCAGGTAGATCTTCCCATTGACAGTGACAAAAGTCTTGGTGCCTCGCATCTTTTTTCTTTTTTTTGTCTTTCTGCGCATCGTTCTTTCATGTTACTCATAACATAATACTCACGCAACCTTGAATCCCATTTTAGGCCCAGCTGCGGCGATTGCTGCAAGCGGGGGGAGATGCTACCTGGGGTAACTGGGACAGAAGGACCCCCCTGCACTTTGCCGCCTCAGAAGGCAATACTGCAGCGGTAAGTCGCACATAATCACGAGGTGAGGCACACAGGGGTTGGGTTGGGTAGTGTGTAGACAAAGTTGTGTGTAGTCTTGAGTAGACCAATAATTTGCACCACAAAAGCGTACATTTTGTCATGCCTCCCAATGCACAGGTGGAGGTATTGGTAGAAGAGGGAGATGCTGCTGTGGATGCCCAGGTGAGCTGTAGGGCATGCTGCAATGGAGCAGCAGGCTCCCTGGTAATGTACAAAGCATACACGTGAGCATATAGGCATGCTGTCAGCGGAGCTCTGGCCATTGTGAGCACTGGTGTGGAGCTTTTCTGAGCCCATGCTAAATCTCAGGTTCTTACAGAAGTATACTGACTCACTGTCTTCAAATCAGCAACAACTCGTACACACAAAATTCCTATATGTGACCATACCCTTTTTTTACAAATGCAAACAGCCATGTAATCAACTAGACGGGCATCCATACCTCTTGCGCTCAAACAACTGCACTTCACTTCACAGGATCGCTTTGGTCTCACCCCTGCAGATACTGCACGAAAAGCAGGTACGCGAGGGGGCATTCAAACATCTTGCCCTCTGCCTTTGCTATGATTACTTCCCTCGCTCTCCTCATGCCTAGCTGTGAAGGCTAGAAAAACAGTCAGTTTAAAAGCTCAGCCTGTATCTTCCTTATATCTGCAGGCAATGGCCAAATTGCTGAAATGTTGGATTCCCTCATGGAGGAAGTACAGCAGGTGTGTCTACCTTATAAATTGGCCTCATCCATGGAGTCAACAGAGGAACAAGGCCATGCCATTTACTTGTCCCCTTTTGTTAAGACAACATAAGCTGCCAAAAATACATAAACTACCTACCAACAGGGTCTGTGCAGCCCTCACAATGTCAGCCTTCTCTGCAACGTTCTGCTGAGTACAGTCATAATGGTATGTGTCATACAGTCTTTTGGGACTTTCAATACGGTAAAATACGCGTTAAATACGAAATACGCGTATAATACAAAAATCTTCTCCTCACAAAGAAATTTGGGGTGCCAACTTTTGACCCAAAATTGACCTTATTCACCCCAAACCAGCCAAAACGTTCCCAGTTCTTTTTCAGCTAATAAATTGTCATTATTCTGTTACTATGTAAGCTTGCTGGAAGGTCGTTTGGGACGGGAAATTGCCTTTAAATGCCATAAACTGCCAAAAATGGGTAAAATTTTCAAGCATATAATACGGCGTACTATACAAATACGCCGTATGACACAAGTCTGGTCATAATATATTAGTCAACTTTTTGGCTTAAGAGTCCTCGGAAGGGAGGCTTCGGCTCCCACACTATGCAGTATTATTTATACCACTTATCCTTTTGGCAGAACCCAACATTAAGTCATAGTCACGCATGCCTTATTTGTAGTGTTGACCAGGACCGTACATGTACGTTTACGGCTGTATAATATTTAGTATAGAAATTGACATCAAACAGTACATGCAAAGATACCAAATACGGTAAGCACGTAGCTATGTATGGTATATACACAGTAGTACATGTATTTTACACGATAAATATGTAAGATCAAAACCCCAAACACGATCCTTGCTGACCCTACTTTTTTGGCAGGGAAGCAGCAACATTTTAGGTATTATGGAACTGGTGCTTTGGCAAGGTCGTCCCTCACTTTGTGCCTCCTTCTTTTGCCCTCCACTTAAATCGAATGTGTAAATTTTCTTGCATACGCCAAACGCAATTTCCACGCGCACCTGGCCAATTCACCTGTCCAAGTACCCTTCTTGCGATCATATTGCGCAGGGGTCACGTACAAGCTGGCTGGAAACACCGTGGTACAAGCAGGGTGTTCAATCAAAGCAGAAGGGGCTATCAAAAGTACCCCTTGCTGATTACAAAGGTGGCCTTGGTTTAAGGTCCGATGACACTGCAAGCCTCTTGGAAGCGCTAGGCAGTGGTTTTGCTAGTGCAGAGCATGGACTCTGGTCACTTGACAGTGGTGCAGTCATCCATGACTCTGTGGGTTCAAACAGATAGACACGCCTCCTCTCTTACTTTGGTTCAGTGCTGTTTGGCGTGCTATAAAAGTTTGAGCATGTACTCAGCTTGATTTTCTGCCCTTTCAGTACCCTCAGGTGTGCCTCGCCCAAATTGTGGGTGAATTGAAGATAAAACGAGTCCAACCTGTGTCTCCTTCAGTCAAACTTTGAAAAATGCTTTTGAAATAAGCTTTATTCTTGATTGGCCCATCGATATGTTGATTTGCCATGACGGTTGTAGGTATGTTTGTGCTCTTTCAGACTTAACTATTGTAAAAAAAAATTTAATCAATTTCTACTCAGCTTGATTCCATCGAATGTTGGAGGGAGAATTACACTGTCCAACCATCCAAAACAGACTCAAAAGCACTTCCCAAGAACCCTGACTTAGATTTATATGGGGGACGTTCAGCCAGAGTGTTCGGCTGATCGGCCTGTAACTGGTCCTTGCCCGTCAACAATGAATCCATAAGCTCAGACACAACATTTTGGTTTGTTGTTGTGCTACAATGGTTATGGTTACAATTAAGCCATCAGTCAAAACGTGCGACTGCTAGGCTGCGTATGTAAAATGTGTAAAAACTGAGATAACTGTTGTTGTAGCACCAGACTTGTAGCACCTACAAAAAAACCCTGGAAAGGGAAAAAGACACAACGTTGTTTGTGACATTGTAGCACTGAATAAGACCAGTAGACAATCAAGCATCTGCCAGGACAGGATGAAAATCATGGACTGTCACGCTGAGGATACCAAGAATGAGGGGGAGGCAAACATTATCATACATAAAATTCGTGTGTGAGGAGCAGCACATGCACAGCGAGAGGGTCTGGAACATCAAACATGGTCTGGTTCATAACTCTTTTGCTGCGGGCCCTGCTGCTAGATTTAGTTCTTAACCAGCACTTGCCTGGCTAAGACTGTAAAAACGTGTATAAAGAGCGAAACTAAGATGTAAGGGCAAATTAGCTTGCAGCACTTCCCGTTGTTTGTCTTTCAACACCTCACACACAGAACCAAGGACTTGTTCGATCGAAACAGTGTATTTGACTCTTTATGTCTGCCTTGGAACCAACAGCACCCTGCAGCCAAGATGTACTGATGTTTGTTCTTAACGTTCTTCAAAGGAGAAAGCACACTGCTGCTCGTATATAGGAATTGCGCTCAGGCAAACATCAACATGAATGAAACCTCTCTTTGTATGCACACACCACGTCCTCTGTTCTGTGAGCCAGCCCTTCAGTATTATCAAGCATATCAATTGTTCAATCCTGGCACCTTAGTGTGAAGTTGCTTTCTCAACTCGTAGCAGAGTCTGATGTGCCCCCTCTCTCGTTGTGCTTGGATTGCGCGGCGCCAGTGCTTGCATCCCCGTTCTCTGCAGTGTGTGATGTGTGACTGGGAGGGCACTGCGTGTGTTGTGTTACAGGAGGAAATCATACCACCTGGGCACTGACTTAATGTCTAACGAAACACCATCCGAACATTGACCCAGAGAAGCATTTTGTACCATGTCCAAGGAGACATTCTCAGAATTCTATCTAATACCATCTGTAACTCTCAACCTCACATCTTCCTTTATAAAGTCGAAATCTCAAGCTGGAATTGCAGGAAATGAATATGCAGACGCCCTTGCCAAATACCAAGCTGCCACAGCAATAGCCTCCCAGCTGATACAACAATCCGCATTGCAGGCCCTGGTGGCAATAATCCCTTCTTTGATACAACCTGGCTAGCCCTTGAAGAAGTTAATCAGTAAGGATCTAGCACTGAAGCTCCTCAGCACGGCACCAGATTGACTTACCTTCCGAATCTTCAAGCTGCATTAAAATCCCACATGCACTCATACCATGGACTGGGTTATGCCGACTCAAAAACAGGGTACTACTCTTACTACCAGAGTCTACTTCCGCACGTACACAAAGGCATTAGCAATTAGCAACGCATTTTGGAACATGTCCAATCTCTCCCTCCAAATGAAACGCAATGTCTTTCACTACCGCACAGGCACCCTTTTCAATCAAAAACATGCTGTCCGCTTCAAAAGGTCCACTAGCCTTCAGTGTCCACTTTGTCAACAATCAGACAGTGCTCTTCATATTCTCTCAGGGTGTCATCAACACAATATCATCTCTGGCATGATCACTGAACGCCATAATGTTGCCTGCAGACTCATCACGAAAGCCATCAGCAAAGGCTCCTTGGCACGTTGTATAATTCATATGGTTGCTGGCAGCACTGACCGTTTTGCCCAACAAAATCTTCAAATTCCCGAGCACGCTAGTAACAGGACTTCACCCATTTGGCCTTTTGATGCTCGTTTACCTTTCAGAGGCAGGCTTACTTCCAGTCGCCCTGATGCTATTTTGGTTACTCCGTTACCCTTTAATTCTAAACCACCTTGCACTCCGCACTTGCAACAGGTGCAGCATGCTAGATCTCATGGACAAGTGCGCAGAGCTCTCGAGCTTAACGCTAATAAGAGGGAGATACACCTCATAGAAGTGAAGTATTGTGGGTATACTAGGCCTGGACACCAGCTGGAGGTCTCTAACGAACAGCACGAGAGTGCTTAAAAGCTAATAAAGTTACACTTCACACCATCCTTATCGGTGTGGGAGGATCAATCTATACCTCTAACACTTTGCATCATCTAAAAGAGCTCGGCCTCGATTCACAGAGGGCCTACAAGACTGCCCTTGCATAGCAGGCTCGCATTATGCCAGAGGGGGGACACTGGGCAAAAGCCCAAACATACTCCTTTTTGTATGAATGGTGCAACTACTCACACGTCACTTCATCAAATTGGAACCAACCTAGCTTCAAACTGATGCTGACTTTATAAGCTACCCGAGCATGTGCTCAGATTTAAACAAGTCGCCCTGCGTACAGAATGACAGGATTAAAAGCACACGTCGTGCATTTGTACCCTGGGTGCTTTCCAGGGGGAATGGCACATTAATTTGCAAATCTCGCCGATCACTTGCTCTTTTTGCTCCATTATTTTTTCATATTCTGTATTTATTATAAGGACTCCAAAACACAAAAAATATTTCAATTTTATGCTCTGGCTGGTCAGATACAGCATATGGCTGCTCAAAAAGTAGGGTTCATGCCGCGGCTGCTGAGGCAGGTGGCCCTAACTTTCCCGTTTCAAGCTCAGCTGCATTGAAATCAGAGCTGAGCTTGAAACCTGCAAGTCAGGGGGCCCATACCCTAGGAGCATGCAAAAAGTATAGCCATTTGGGCCTCAGACAACCCCTCTGGCATATGCACTTGAAAAAACTAATTGCTCTCAAGGTCTCGGTCTGGAGCAGGGGGCTGCCAGCCACCCCCAGATCCCCACAGTTTCCTTTTTCCTTTGGTGGGGGAGACTCACGGCACTTCAGGCCAATGTGTCTCCTTTTCCTTTATTATTGCAGGGAGTGTATTGCTGCCTGCGTAGTCTTTCTTTTCTTTTCTTTTCTTTCAAAATTGACTGAATAGGAACAAACTTTCTCCTTAAAGCACAAACGTCTGCGTCTCTACACATCAAAAGGGCATGCGCTTTATCTTGGACCTCCTCACAAGCACAACGCACGCAAAAGAGAGTTTCATGAGTCCAAGATGCTGTCTCTATCGAAGGTGTGCGCCCTCAACCTAAAACGGTTAACAAGTTGCAAGACATGTTAAGACGAGTCCAAATGCAAATGTCTGGCAAACGAAGAGGCATGCACATTGAGATCAAATGGCATTGCTGCAAAAAGAGATTGATACGTTTCCTTGGCTGACTTGCTGTTGTGTCGTGTGGGTTCAATCTCTTAACACCTCTTCACACTGTCCGCAATCTCTGTATGTGCCTCAAATTATCAGTGAACTCTTAATAGAAATGCAAGAACCCTGCCGCACTGCTTGCACAAAGGAATTGCAACGCCGCAATAACCCTTGAAAAGCATCCAAGATCTGAGCGTTTAGCAGGAGGGGTCAATGAGTACGCGTACTCCTGCTCAATGCCTTACATCACTATATATGCCTCAGGGGGCATCTGAGCGTTTGTTTGCTTGAAGATTTTTCAAATAATGTTTTCGCTATGACGGTTCATTCTCGCCTACACCAGAATTTTGCATACTTTTCCTCTTTTTCTGCGCGTTGTTACACTTACTGCAGTATTTGCCATTATAAAATTCCAAATTGCCATATAGAATAGCATCCAACTCTAATTTTTACGTGAGCAGCAATGGATAACAGCATCCGCGTGTCAAGTCGCACCCCTTTGTTCTTCTATGTTGGTCTTAGCAAGGTGGGAGACGCTCTAGTCCTGATGGTCATGGGAGGGAAACCTGTGCCGTAGAGCGAAACTTTCCTCACGATCCCCCCCCAAAACCATAATCTGTGTGTCCAACCTACCCCTGCAGCGGTTGCTGGCTGAGCATGGAGTGCTCAACTTGTCGGCATTGGGCTTAGGTAAGCCAAAATGGATGATGATGCAGGCCTGGAAGTCAGCAATGCTTGCTGCGTAATTCACCTGTTTCACACCATGGCCAGACACTCCAGCAAACCACCACATTAATCAAGCTTTTGTGTGTGCTCTTGCTGCTTTCATGCAGCTGTATCAACGGTGGTGACTGTTGCGGAGCTATTGGTGAGGCTTGATTCCTGAGTCTTTAGTGCTCCCTGGCCGCCCTCCTTATTTTTACACTGTTCGCATACCTTGCGGTAGTATTCAACGTTAGTAGTCTCCGTCTCATCACCTCGTTTCACTGACATTGACGACTGTGCTGTAAGGCACAAACACCACACGATGGTGCAACGCGCAAGGCCTGAGGTGATTCACCACCTTTGTCCTCCCTTCATTGTATTGCTTATTACACTGCACTGTAGAAAAAGGACAAGCTGGTTGAAGAGGTGGAACTAGGAACAAGCCTGGAAGCTTTAACGGACGACGGGAAGGCACGGCCTGTGCATGTGAGTTTGCATGTGTGGGGACGAGCAATTCGGTCAAAGCGAGCATGAGGGGAGCATGCCCCCAAAATTCTTAAGCCTGACCCTTTACATGCAAGGACCCCTCAATGCTATTCCCTCTTCAATCCCCTGTTTGCACTAAACAGTTTCCTGCCCATTTGGTATATCGGTATCTATCTATCCAAAATGGGCCCCGGTCCGTCCAATTATGATTTGTTTTTATAAAGATTTCAAATGGAGCCAAAGCGACCCTGCCTCTGAGAGAAAGCTCTGTACTATGAGCAGAAGTACGACTTGCTGAGGTATTTATCGGAGGTCTCACACACCAAGCCAACGTTTGCTTGCCAATGGTGTTTAAGACCTCCGACATATATACTTCAACACGATTATACTATAAATAAATTGTACTATGCTAAAAAGAAGCACCTTCCCTTGGCTCATAGTTGCTTTACTTTTCTGAAACAGTCCTTTGTCCTTAGCAGCAGTTGTTTGAGCGTGCCTAAAAGAAATTTGAGCACTGTCTCTGAGTGCGCATTTGAGTGTTTGTGCGTGCGTAAATATGTGTGTGTTAGTGCGCCTGCGTGTGTGTGTATGTAAGCGTGTGTGAGTGTGTATGTGTGTGTGTGTGTGCTTGTGCGTGTATTTGCGCACGCGTGCAAGGGCCCAAGGGCGTGTGCTAGAGTATACGCATATGCATATCTAGGATTGGCCCAAACCGTATAAGTATATATACGTATGTATAAATAAATTTTCTCCGTACCCGTATTCGTATACACTGTAAGTGAATTTTAGCCGGCGTATATATACACCGTATAATACGTATATATACGATTTTTCCGTATAAATGCGTATATATACGGTCTGAATGAGTGGTCGAAAAGTGACCTTCCACTGGCCTTCGAGATTACAAAAATCCAAAGCCCTGCATCCGGGCTATATAACAGTTGTTTTTGTGGTAATTCCGTATCCCTCGTGGAAGTGAATCCGTGATGGTCCAACTTGCCATCAGCCAAAGTCTCGGGCTGTAGGCCATCCTTGTAACCCCTTGTAACCCCTTGATGGTCCAACAGCAGCCAGTGGTTCGACAGCAAGGGGTCCAGAAGCAGCAGCACCAGGAGCACCAGAGTTTGAGTATTAGCAGTGCATGCAAGCCAACCCCACTGAAGGTTTCCAGGGCGGAGATGATGCAGGATCAGAAACGACACACGCACACTCTTCACGCAT
>Ga0307945_1002821_pt1 | contig 14120 bp, 14 predicted proteins | sample OrgLakmetagen228_FD_201818 | JGI IMG/M metagenome (GOLD analysis project Ga0307945, IMG submission 201818) | Saline water microbial communities from Organic Lake, Antarctica - #228 | ecosystem: Environmental > Aquatic > Non-marine Saline and Alkaline > Saline | place: Antarctica: Organic Lake...
TTGGCTTTAAATGAAAGCTGATATTGTAAGCTGCACGAGGATGTGCTTATATCCATGTAAGTCACAGTGTGCGCAAATTGACGGGGGTCAAAGCTCACCTTGACTGCCCAAACCCTAATTTGGTGCCTTTCTATGGGAAAACAGCACATGTTGAGCCACATCACCACGCACTTCATCTTTTCACTTGATTTTTTTTGCAATCATATTTGTTTATTACAACAACTCCATACCACACAAAGTGTGCCATTTGGTGGAGTGGGTGATCTGCTGTGAAGATTTTGTGGTGAAAAGTGGGGTCCACGCCGCGGGCAAATAGACATGTGCACCCCAACTGTCTACTTTCAAGCACAGGTGTTATCAACAGTTCAGAGCAAGGGCTACCTCTTGGAGCTGAGTTTAGGAGTAGCCCGTTAGGGTGCTTATGCTCAATTCACATTTCAAAAGCACCCCCAATAAAAGCCTCCGTTGACCACCTCTGTAAAAATTGTGACAACTGTTGTTGTAGCACCTACAAAAATATAATTGGAAAGAGAAAAAAAGGCACACTGAATAAAGTCAGTAAACAATTGAGCATCTGCCAGGACCAACCGACCGCAATAATTATAAGAGGGAGAATTATCTCTGGAGTTATCTCTGGGATTATCTGTGAGTTTTAGGCACATGAAAAACATGGACTGTCACACTGAGGATACCAAGAATGAGGGAGGCGAATAACATTATACATAAACTCATGTGTGAGGAGCAGCACATGCACAACGAGAGGGTCTGGAACATCAAACATGGTCTGGTTCATCACTCTTTTGCTGCGGGCCCTGTTGCTAGTAGATTAACTCTGAACCAGCACTTCCCTGGCTAAAATTGTAAGTACGTAAACGCGTGTATAAAGAGCGAATATTTGTAAGAGCAGATTAGCTTGCAGCACTTCCCGTTGTTTGCCTTTCAACACCTCGCACAGCAAAGTACAATCAGTACCGAGGACTAGCTTAATTGAAACAGTGTATTTTGACTCTTTGTATCTGCCTTGGAACCAACAGCACCTTACAGCCAAGATGTACTGATGCTGCCTGCGTTCTTAAAACGACGAGGGAAAGCCTTCAATTCGCCAAGGGTACTTTCATGATATGATGAATGATGAATACTTCGACTATTTGCTGAATTTCTTTGAGGAAGGCTGCTGGATCCCAGCAAAAGCAAATGTGTCAGGGACGGAAACCCTGCAAAGAACAGACCAATCAGGAACTCAGGACACCATTGGCCGAGGCAGGTATGGGGACACCAAGTAAATAGAAACCACGTAAAACCCCACAGAGGGGCTAACCCTAAACCCAGAGGACATAAGTAGCATCTAAGCCAACTTGACATTTCTGGCAACTGCCCTGTACTTGAACTCTAGACACCACGACCATGCTCAAAGTTTTAAAGGCATACACACTTTCACTTGAGTCAGCACCAACTGAATGCTTACTTGTTCTTATCATATACCTGCAGGTGCCCCGTCAAACAGACCTTGATCAACACAGTATGTGCAAAAATGGTGACGCCACATCTTGTTGCCAACAGTGAGACAACGCATCTTTAGGTCCAGCTCAGTTTTAAAACTTGTCAGTTTCAACTTCAGGAGTCCTTTTGCTTTCAAATTTGCTTTCATTTTCAAGAACGGGCCTGTGCTTTTTTGCTTCTTGACCTATTGTGTGCATCTTCCCTAGTTTATGTCATTCTTGTCAGCATTTGTTGATTGTGCGTGCTTTTGGGCTAGTAAGGGCTAGCAAGGGCGTGTTGTGTGCTGTACATGAAAATGTACTTATGTCAGCATCTTTGCTTTAGCGTGTGTATTCCTTATTCTTGCCTTGGCTACTCTCGTGTATTTCAGGTCAACACCTACCGGTTGTGATACAGTATTTTTCTTACTTTGATTGTTTTGAGGTTTACCTCCGAGGAGCACGTTCTCACAGATTAAGCAGCCATCCCAGGATGACTGCCATCGTCATCCAGACTAAACTAGATTGTAAAAGAGTACGCCGAATAATTCAGGACGGCGTCTATCTAGGCTAGTCAATTCCTTGGCTATGCTCACACTAGCCTATGCTCCCCCCCAGAAATAAAGGAGGTTGTCATCAGCCAACTTAGATTCTAGGCGCCCAGCCACTTTACCAAAAATCGTCCCCCAATCACTGATCACGACTAGGCCGCTCTCTATTGTTGATGTGGTTACAAATATGTATTTTGAACCTTGTCTCTGCTCCTCACACACTAGTTTATGTATAATAATATTTGCCTAGGCTACTCATTCTTGGTATCCTCAGTGTGACCGCGGTCCATGTTTTTCATGTGCTCAAAACACACAGATGATTCCCCCTCTTTTATTTAATGCGGTTGATTGGTCCTGGCAGATGCTCGATTGTTGGAACCCTAGGACACGAAGTGTCTAGGGCCAATAGTTCGCTAGAGAAACTGAGAGCCTTATAGCTTAGAAACGATTACCCTTTCCTCCCGGAGAGGGCACTTACTACCCGGGATTGAGATCAGGAGATTCAGAGTCGCAAAGTCTCAGCCCCATAGAGCCGTCCTCCACTACAGGCAAGGGCGATTGCAATAGACCTGCACTAGCCATCTTTCTTGCTTTGCACTTTCTTTGCATGACACTAGGCACACACATCAGGTCAAACACAGGATATTGAGGATCTTGAGGCAGGTATGAGCACCAGCATTGGGCAAACGCAAGGCTAGCTGGGATGAGCAGGGAACTAAATCCAGGAGAGTGCACACAACTCTTAGGGCAGAATTGCCAGGCGTAGGCACAGGAGACCATGCCGTTTGGGAATTCAATGAAGGGCAAGAAAGCCCTTGCTCACCACCGAGCTTTGGCTGTCACGACGAGGTTATGGTACCAGCAGCTCAAGCAAGGATTGCAAGTACGGGCTATGCATGCAAGGTCTCTGACCAGTTCCTAGAGACCTCTGGCACAGCGCCAGAGGAAATTTTGTTAATTTGGACCTAGGGTTCCCCAAGCGCAGCGCCACTATTTTTACTGACTTTATTCAGTGCTGCAATGTTGTTGTTGTGCCTTTTTTCCCTTTCCAAGGGTTTTGTAGGTGCTACAAAAGGTATGATGCTACAATGCTACAACAACAAAGTTTGCAATTTTCACACTCACACTCTGAAGCATCATTTCAAGGAACTGGGTCTTGATTCTCAAAGAGTTAAGAAGTTGCCTCCAAGCTCCATGTGCACTCTGTGAAAATCGCTACTTAACTTGTCCGTACCAGACGTGCCCTTTCCAGTGCTGTTATCAACTCTTATCAGGAGCCAGTTTCAGGCCAAGCCTGCAACCCTCTTGATCCCCATTGATTTTTCCTTTCCTTTTCGCGGTGGAGGAGCTTTACGGTACTCGGTGCCAAAGTGGCTCCTTTTCCTTAATTGACCAGTGGTGAGTGGCTTTCACTGCCTGCGTAGTTTTTCTTTTCTTTCTACATGTTTAACATGTTTTACATACGCAACCTAGCAGTCACACGTCGACTGAATGGCTTACTCTGTAAATTCTGTGTCTTGCTTCTGTCAAATTGCTTCCGGCATGTTCTTTTTTTGCATGACAATGTACAACTTGATAGCAAGTTGTTGCACCTTATGCAGGGGGGAGCGAAGGCCCAAGTACAGAACATGAGATGCTTGTGGTGATTGTAAAATGGTGCCTTCAAATCCACGGTTTCAAACGTCAAGACTCATTGACGTCAAAATTCATCGAGCGTGCATACGAGCCCGACAGTGCCATATTTAAACTGGAAGCCATTTGGTTATTTGAGATAGGACCTCGGGAGACAACAGCTGCATTTACGAGTTGCCATGTTAAGATCCCTCTGCGCCATTTGTGCGTGCCTATGACCCTTTCTGTCCACTCTTATCAAGTGTGCTGCTATGCTCTACCCTCGCGTGCTTTCACTATCTGGAGCCCGTGTGTGCAGCCTTTGTGCGCCGTACATGAAGCAGCCCTAACCTCGAGAAACAAGCCCCCAACCACAAAAGCTCTGCCAGTGCTACTACTCCAGGGCACGTGCACAGAGACACACCGGCAAAAGCCCTGCTCTGACTGCTACTGCTACTACCCCTGACGCTATGTGCAGCCGCAGTGCAGCGCTCACTGCTGGCATCGTTGTTTGTGATGGTAGTGTGGCTGCTGCGGCTGCTGCTGCGGCTGCTGCTGCTGCTGCTGCTCACATTGCTGCTGCTGTTGCAGCAGCTGCTGCTGCTGCTATCCAAAGTTGGGGCAACACCTGTGCGCGCTTGTCTCCTGCTTGTGCTGGTGTCGTCCCCTCTTTTTCGGCATGCAAGTGCCCCAGTTGTGCCCCACACTGTCGTGACCCCAGCCAGGCCTAAATGGTGTGCGTGTGTGTCAGTTCATGTGAGTGCGCGTGTGCTTGCTTACGTGTGTGTGTGTATGTGTGTGTGTGCATGCAAAATGTCAAGCATGAAGCATGCACAATTCAAACCCCCAACATCTTTTGCTGTTTTGCACGTTGCTCCCAACATATCCACTTTACCTTCAGCTCTTGCTGCACTTTGCACTCAGTTCTGTTACGTGCTCCCCTGCTGCACACTACTCATGCATTGTAATGCCTCTACACAAAGGCCCTGCTATGCACACTTCTCATGCATCACAATGCCTCTACACAAAGGCCCTGCTATGCACACTACTCATGCATCACAATGCCTCTACACAAAGGCCCTGATATGCACACTCCTCCCAGGAAAGTCACGTGCGCTAGCCGCTCAAAGGCTTCAGGCGCCAAACCTTACTTACACCTACCCGCAGACACAAGGCGATGGCTTGTGCATCTGTCGCCTCCCATCCAGCTGCATCTACCAGCTCCCTCTCCTATGAGCACATGGGCAGCGGTCGTGCGTATACGAGGCAATGCTCGCTAGTGGCGCACGCATGATATATGGTTCAACTTTGCGGTGTGCTTTGCTTTGTGACAAGCATTGCTCACACAAATGACCCTCCTTACCCTGAGCTGTAAATGTACACTGATCAACTGCTCCTAGAATATAAGGCTTCTTTCCAGAGCCACATACCTAAGCTGAAATTGCCGCCTTTGTTACTGCCGCTTCTGCTGCTGCTGCTGCTGCTAACATCCGTGCAGCTCCTGTCCGTGAAAGCTGCTTCACATGCACCACCCCCGCTACAACTCCCACTGCTGTCACCACCCCCCTGCCCCTCTGCTGATTTCGAGTGTGCCGTCCTCAATGCGCCAGATGCCCAAAATGCGGGGTCAAAGTCGAGTTGGTCCCTTGATGGGGGTTCATGCAATGAATGGGCACGGATTGAGGACAACACGTTGTTACTCCCACTCCCTACCTGACCACCACTGCCGCTGCTGCTGGCCTCTGCCCCCATCAAGCTGCTGATCTGAGCAGGCAGGCTTTGGAGCGAGCTCAACAGGGAGGACGCAGCTTGCTCTGCAAATCTGCCCAAGCTACTGAGTCCCTCACTCACATCACTGCTGCTGTCACTGCCCCCACCGCTGCCCCCACCACCAATGCTGCTGCTGTTGTTGCTGCTGCCGCTGATGCGGCTGCCGCTGGAGCCAAAGAAACCGCTGGAGGTATTGGTAGAGGGTTTGGAGGAGGAGGGAGCCGAGGAGGAGGAAGAGGAGGTGGTTGTGGCGGTAGAGGGGTACATGAGGCGATAAGTGGCCCAAATTGCAGCACAGCCAACAACAGCTGCGCCGCTCACGCATGCTGCAGTGGCAATCTGTATGAGTGGCACACAGACATGTGTACAAAAAAATGAGTACAAATGAAGTGCTAAGCACATGCATGCTGCAGTGGCAATCTGTGCGAGTGGCACACACACACACACACACATACACAGCATGAACAAACAGTCAGGAAATGGAAAGTGAAGGGAGATTCAAGCTACACAGGGACAATCAGTGCATTCAGTGAAAGGCACACGCACATGCACAAAGTTGTGTGAGGGAGACAAGGTGTGTAAGGTGCAAGTGGCCCATGTGCAGCATAGCCAACAGCAGGTGTAAGGTACAAGTGGTCCAACAAGAGGTAAGGTGTGTAAGGTACAAGTGGCCCATGTGCAGCAGCACAGCCAGCAACAAGAGGTAAGGTACAGCACAGCCAACAACAAGAGGTAAGGTGTGTAGGGTACGAGTGGCCCATGTGCAGCACAGCCAACAGCAAGTGTAAGGTGTGTAAGGTGCGAGGGGCCCATGTGCAGCACAGCCAACAGCAAGAAATAAGGTGTGTAAGGTGCGATTGGCCCATGTGTAGCACAGCCAACAGCAAGAGGTAAGGTGTGTAAGGTGCGAGTGGCCCATGTGCAGCAGCACAGCCAACAGCAGCTGCGCCGCCCACACATACTTAGGGTTGGCCAGAACCATACATTTATAGGTATATACGGTGTAAATACAGTGTTTTTAGCATGGAAATCACCATACATACGGTCATATACGGTGCAGATAACCGGTTCTGGCCAACTCTACACATATACTTGATGGCAATCTGTGTGTGTAGGTGGCATACTCAGTTAAAACGCAATGGAAAGGGATTGGTAAGAGGTACAAGTGGCCCCTGATGCTGCATAGCCAACGTTCACAATGCCCACGCACGTGACTAGACGGCAATCTGTGTGTGTGTGTATGTGTGTGTGTGGTGAGTGTGCATAGGCACACTTGCAGGCTTCATGACCGTGAATTTCAATATGCAGCAGTCAAAGGTTTTGTTATAGTGTTGCATGCCACGCACGCTTGAGATGGTACACACTTAGGTTTTGTTATAGTGGTAGACGTTGTTAGATGGTACACACTTAGGTTTTGTTATAGTGGTAGACGTTGTAAAATGGTACACACTTAGGTTTTGTTGCAGTGTTGCAAGCCACGCACGCTTGAAATGGCACACACACACCGATATCCTGTACAAGGACGCTGTGTCCAATCTAGAAAACAAGCAGAATTGGAACGAGAGTTGAATTGGATTGTTACGCTGGCTTGATAACCAACAATGTTGTCACCACTTTTAGGGAATAAATACAGATCAACAAGAGTACATACAGACACTGCTTCCAGTACAGGTCTCCTACCATACTTGTGACATACCTGGTACTTATTCTTAGGGTTGGCCAGAACCATATATATATACGGTTAATATACGCATACTTGGCAGGGAAATCACCAAATATACGGTCATATACGGTGTATATATACGGTTCTGGCCAACCCTACTTATTCTCTTATTGTGTACGGCAAGACAAACCCACAACACGTTTCCCCTCACACCCACACTCCCATCCCGTCTTCATCCTTCCCCTTCCCTTCCCTCCCCACACATCCATCCCACACCCCCACACCCCCACAACCAACACTACACACATCCAGATCAGACCCACCTGCTGCACCAGCTGCCTACGTGCTTTGCGGTCTGGTGTTTCTGGCACCCATCCGTCTGGGCACACCGCCGCAGCAGATAGGGTGCCAAACACACCCCCAAGCTCGCCCAGCAGCGCAGAGCAGCGCACAGGATCGCGCACCTGCAAAAGGGGTGTTGTGTGCAAGCATGAGTACTCGAATGATCAAGCAGTTGTGCAAACACGTGTGTGTGTATGGTGTGCGAGCTTCTGTATGGTAATTTGTGAGTGCTTGTGTGCTTATGTATGTCGTGCTGTTGCCAATCACACCTGTGGTTCCCATCACACAGAAACGTATACACGTAGCATGCAATGTAAAGGCACGCATCATAGGTATACACTAAGGCATCATAGGTATATATACTAAGGCACACATCATAGGTATACACTAAGGCATCATAGATATATATACTAAGGCACACATCATAGGTATACACTAAGGCATGATAGGTACATATTAAGGCACACATCATAGATATACACTAAGGCATCATAGGTATATACTAAGGCACACATCATAGATATACACTAAGGCATCATAGATATACACTAAGGCATCATAGGTATACTTACTTACTTAGCATGCAAATTGCAGGCGCGCATCATAGTCACTGCAGAACAGACCTTCACATAGGAACTCTCGACACCAACAACCAAAGCTGCAGCACGCGTACCTGCATCATAGTCACTGCAGAACAGACGTACACATAGGAACTCTGGATACCAACAACCAAAGCTGCAGCACGCGTACCTGCATCATAGTCACTGCAGAACAGACCTACACATAAGAACTCTCGACACCAACAATTAAAGCTGCAGCACGCGTACCTGCAGCTCTGCCAACACTGCGGCCATCTCCTTCTCCAACTGAGCCCCCATTACCAGGTCCTCCTTCGCAGCTACCAGCACGCATGGTAGGGTGTCACCTGCCAGAGAAGACACCTGCGTGCGTGCGTGCATGTGTGTGTATGTAATGTGCTTTGTTCAAATACCTTATAGGGTGTCACCTGCCAGAGAAGACACCTGCGTGCGTGCATGTGTGTGTATGTAATGTGCTTTGTTCAAATACCTTAGCCGTCAACAACCTCAACCACCCACTCGTTCTCACCTGCACCATGCGATGATTTTGTTTTGTTTCAATACGTATTCCGCCTGCTTATCTCAACTGATACCACACACACCACCCGCTTGTTTTTACCTGCACCATGCGATGAATTTGCTTTGTTCAAACACCGTCTGCCTTCTCAACTAGTACCACACACTTCCCACCCACCCACTCTCACCTGCACCATGAGATTGATGGCCGCACCGAAGGACTCGATGCTGCTGGCATCAAACACAAAGGCCGCCACGTCAGCCCTGCAGGGAGAGTGAGATTGGAGTGAGATTGGAGTGAGATTGGAGTGAGATTGGAGTGAGATTGGAGTGAGATTGGAGTGAGGATCGGTATAAGCGGTGCGGGCAAAGAAGGCAAGGCAGCAACACACAGGCCGCCATGTCAGCTTTGAAAGCAGCCTGGGACACGAAAGCCTCCATTGCCAGCCCTTGTGAGGGAAGAGCAAAGACAAGGAGTAAACCATGTAACCAAAGAGTAAACCAAAGAGTAAACCATGTAACCAAGCAAGATGGCAGTGAAACAGCCTGAATAAAGAGAGATATCACTAAGGAACGGAAATCACATTATGGAAATACATTATGGAAATAAGAGAGATAACACAGGGGATGAACATCACATGAGCAACGGCTTTGTGGGAGAGCTAATTATCACTTTTATGGACTACACACTGATATGTTTGGATTTTCAATTGAACCCACCCAATTTTAAGGTTTATCCCTCTGCTGTGAGCAGTAACGCTAGCACAAACACAAGAGCACAGGCTTCCAAGAATGAAGCAGAAAGCGCTCGGTGACGTGTGGCTCTCTTGAAGTGGCCTTACGCTTCAATGGGTCTCTCATACGTAGGAAAGTCCCCTGAACCCCCATTCTCCTACATCGCAATACCACCTCATCAACACCATGCGCACACAGACATGCAAAACAAGTGTGCGCATTATAACTTACACATACACACACACCCACGCCCACATTGTCACAGAAACCCACACACGCACTTAAACAAATCCAGCGATCCCTTGTCTACGTCCGATGAGTGAGTGGAGGGGTGGATGAGCAAGGGCGCCCCAAAGTCTTTTTCCATGGCGGCAGCTGTCAGTAACTGCTGCTCCACAGCCTCTGAAATCTGCAGGCATGATGGGCGCGTGTGTGTGTGTGTGTGTGTGCACGTGACTGGAAATGTGCGAGGGTCCACACTCAGAAGGGCGCCATGCAACAGAGCCGCTGCGGCTAGTTGCTCTTAAATTCCTGTGAGCATCCAAACACGCAGCACACACTGCTCATCTCCTGCAGCATACACCCTCTGCCAGCAGCACAGGTGCCATAGATAGACAAACACACAAACCCACCCAAGACAAACACGCAAACGCACCCACAACAAACACACAAACCCACCCACAACAAACAAGCAAACCCACCCACAAAAAACACACAAACCCACCCAAGACAAACACGCAAATCCACCCAACACCTGAGCACCATGCAAGCTCACCTCCTGCATCACCAGCGTACGCTCCCTGCCACCTATCGCCGCACGCACAGGTGCCACAGCCACGAAGGGCCCGGATGCTGCCCCACCCCCCCCTTGCGCCTCCCCCTCCCCTTCGGTCCCTACAGTCTGTCCGCTGCCCTGAGCAGGTGCCTCTCTGCTAGAAGCAGCCTGAGTATATACACACACGCACAAGTGCAGTGAGGGAACGTTTTTTTTTTGTGTTGCACCTGTTGCCACGCTGCTCGCTATCAATGCCCTCCGCTTGTTAATGCCCCCCCCCCCCAGCAAAAGTGCAGTGAGGGAGCATGTATGTGTGCTTTGCACATGTTGACACGCTTGACACGCTGCTTTGCACATGTTGACACGCTGTGTGTGCTTTGCACATGTTGACACGCTGCTCGATTTTAATGCCCTCCCTCCCTCTATGTATAAATTACCCATCCTTATTAACGCCCCCCCTCCCTGCCACTTTTCAACACTCTGCACCAACTTTACTCATAACACGTTAAAGGGTTGGCCGGAACCGTATATATGCACCGTATATGACTGTATAATTGGTGTTTTCCCTGCCAAGTATGCCGTACATACACCGTTTATATATGGTTCTGACCAACCCTAAACATGTTGCTCCTGGCCCTCTACGGGCTCTGTTGAGGACGCCTCGTGCCAACAATGATTTCACTTACGTGCATGCGCTAGCGCACATTTTGTGTGTTGTACGAACTGCACTGTGGATGGACTGCAGGGAAATCACTGCACTGTGGATGGACTGCAGGGAAATCACTGCACTGTGGATGGACTGCAGGGAAATCAGACCCTTTACACCAGTGACAGTGTCAGTGTTCATCAAGCGGGGATGACAATGGTTCAGCAGCACTAGTATTGACTGTCACGCCCCTGACATGAGTTTTGCTTGCCAAGAAGCCACCAGCCTGAGGCACTGGGAAAGCTCAGCACTGGGAGGGCGCCAGGTAGGCAACGCAACGGGTAGGCAATGCAACAGGTAGGCAATACAACAGGCAGACAATGCATCAGAGGCGGACAATGCATCAGAGGCAGACAATGCAACAGGCAGACAATGCAACACCACAAGCCCAGGTAGGCAACGCAACGGGTAGGCAATGCAACAGGTAGGCAATACAACAGGCAGGCAATACAACAGAGGCAGACAATGCAACAGAGGCAGACAATGCAACAGGTAGACAATGCAACAGGCAGACAATGCATCAGAGGCAGACAATGCAACAGGTAGGCAATACAACAGGCAGGCAATACAACAGAGGCAGACAATGCAACAGAGGCAGACAATGCAACAGGTAGACAATGCAACAGGCAGACAATGCATCAGAGGCAGACAATGCAACAGAGGCAGGCAATGCAACAGGTAGACAATACAACAGGCAGACAATGCAATAGGTAGACAATGCAACAGGCAGACAATGCAACACCACAAGCCCAGGTAGGCAATGCAACAACAAGCCCAGATTCAGCACTGTTCCTCCTCACACGTGTGGAGGCCTGTGAATGTTAAGTGCCTTAATACCTGAGGCGGCTATGGGCGACATCCTTCGTGGGAGCACACTAGAGGTCTGACATGTAGACACAGTGCAAAGCACATTAGCGCAATATAGACGCAGTGCAACGCAGACTCAGTGCAAAACACAATGGCGCAGCGTAGAACAGTGCAAAACACAATGGCGCAGCGCATCCGTGCGTATTGGTGTGTTCTCACCCACACATTTGTGTGTTCTCACCCACACATTGGTGTGTTCTCACCCACACAATCGTGTGTTCTAACCCACACATTGGTATGTTCTCACTTAACAGGTATCACCCATACCGGCAGTGCAGAGCACAGGTGAGCAGTGAGGAGGCAACTGATGCAAATCCTGCGCCTTGCAAAATCAAGTCAGGGCGACGCTACGCAGCAAGGTACTGCTCAAACAACGTGCGCTTACCGAGGATGTTACTTGGCTGGGGGAACGCTACGCAGCAAGGTACTGCTCAAACAACGTGCGCTTACCGAGGATATAAATTGGCTGGGGGGCACGCGCACGCAGCAAGGTACAGCTCAAACAACGTGCACTTACCGAGGATGTTAATAGGCTGGGGGGGCAGAGGTCAGCAGGGGAGGGGCGGAGTCCTGGCAGGGCATGGACTAAAGTGCTCTTGCCAGCGCCACGGCTACCAAACACGTAGCAATGCAGAGAGGCCCTGTGCGAGTGGTGCGTCACGTTAAAGTTCCAGTTAGCAACATATATAGAGTAAAAAGTATGTGTGTGCATGGTTTTTCAAAGTAAATGCATATTGTACACGCTAGGCTCGCTTGTCAGGCTGTGCTTGTGTGCATTCTTCTGTTTGTTTGCTCCTCCTCCTCCTCCTCTTATTCGTTGTTACACTCTTCCTTTTCTTACACTCTTCCTTTCAACTTGCTGCAACTCTCTGTAGCGCATCTTTAGGCGTGTACCAAATTAAATGACTAGGGTTGGCTAGAACCATATATATACATATTATATATATACGGTGTATATACCGTACCTTGCTTAACTCACCCCGGGTAAATAACGTTTTTTGCCCTCTGGCGTGATATCGGCATCGTAAAATATATATTAATCTAGAGGCTCCGGGATTTCCGAGTTTGGCGAAAATTAAGTTTGGTGGGTGGCTGAACAGCAATGAGCGGAGAAGGCCCCCCCCCGCTCCCTTCCCAGGCCCCGCCCCAGCCCCAGCACCAACACCAGCCCCAGCGTCAGCAGCACCGGTTACGCCCAAAGGTGTGTTCCAGCGGACCATTAAAAGCTTTTTCGTCAAGTCGGCAGCTACAGCAGAGGAAAAAGCAGCGTTGCAGCAGCAAAAGGAGGAGCAGCAGAAAGCCGACCTAGCCAGGCTACAGCAGGCAAGAGGAGCGGGCTCAGCGTGAAGCAGAAGCAGCATTCTTGTGGGAAGCTAAATTGTCCCTCACTGACCGCATACATACAGTGCAGGCACAAGCGCATACATGTGCAGGCACAAGCGCACAAACACACATGCACACGCACAACGCGCATGCACATGCATATACACACACACACACACACTTGTACAGGCACTGGCTGGGCTGAATGCCCACCGGGGTTGGTGCAGGGAAGGCTAGAATATTTATTTACAGGGTCCGGGGTTACCCGGGGTTACCTTTTATATTTTTGAAATTTGGGCACCGGGGTAAGTACGGTAAGGTACGGTATGGTATTTTGGGCACCGGGGTGAGTACGGTAAGGTACGGTATGGTATTTTGGGAAGAAAAATCACCAAATATAAGATCATGTACGGTGTATATATACGGATCTGTCCAACCCTATTTATGACTGGGACGCAAGCCAGTTCCACGTAACCCAAAAACTCTATTGCTCTCCATTTCTCACCTTGCTTCCTGCTTCTGAAGGAGTTTCAGTGCATCATTTTCATACTTAATGGTGCAGCTTTGTACCTTTTTATTTAAACCCTGCTTTCACTCCTATACTCTTCACCATGCTTTTGTTTGCCACGGCTAAAGGCGTGCACGCTGTCTCGCCTTTTCTTCCACGCAACGTGTGTTTTCTTGTTAGGTACCTGATGTTTGTTAAAAAATTATAAAGCACACATATGTATACACACGTACCATTCAACATACACACATCACAGCATAGCAACCTGACGTCCTTTTAAACTACATACATACATACATACATACACGCACGCACGCACGCACGTTCGCACGCACACGCACGCACGCACACACGCACGAATGCACACACACACACACACACACGCACGCACGCACACGCACGCACGCACGCACGCACGCACGCACGCACGCGCGCGCACGCGCACGCGCACGCGCACGCGCACGCGCACGCACACGCACACGCACACGCGCACGCGCACACGCACACGCACACACGCACACACACACACACGCACACACGCACACACGTACACAGGCGCACACACGCGCACACACGCGCACACGCACACACGCGCACACACACGCGCACACACGCACACACGCACACACGCACACACGCACACACGCACACACGCACACACGCACACACGCACACACGCACACACGCACACACGCAC
>Ga0307945_1002822_pt1 | contig 14115 bp, 19 predicted proteins | sample OrgLakmetagen228_FD_201818 | JGI IMG/M metagenome (GOLD analysis project Ga0307945, IMG submission 201818) | Saline water microbial communities from Organic Lake, Antarctica - #228 | ecosystem: Environmental > Aquatic > Non-marine Saline and Alkaline > Saline | place: Antarctica: Organic Lake...
GGTTTGAGTAGGGGCCTTCTCCGGTGTAAGCCGCCTGTGTGTACAATGCAAGGCAGAAACAAATTGCATGACGACAGTTAAAAGAAGTGTTGATAAACAGGTGCGTTAACAGGTTTGAGTAGGGGCCTTCTCTGGTGTAAGCCGCTTGTTTGTCACGTACAATGCAAGGCAGAAACAAATTGCGTGATGACAGTTGCAAGACGTGTTGATGAACAGGTGCTCCAACAGGTTTGAGTAGGGGCCTTCTCCGGTGTAAGCCGCTTGTTTGTCACGTACAATGCAAGGCAGAAACAAATTGCATGATGACAGTTGCAAGACGTGTTGATAAACAGGTGCTCCAACAGGTTTGAGTAGGGGCCTTTTCCGGTGTAAGCCGCTTGTTTGTCACGTACAATGCAAGGCAGAAACAAATTGCATGACGACAATTAAAAAACGTGTTGATAAACAGGTGCTCCAACAGGTTTGAGTAGGGGCCTTCTCCGGTGTAAGCCGCCTGTTTGTCACGTACAATGCAAGGCAGAAACAAATTGCGTGATGACAGTTAAAAGACGTGTTGATAAACAGGTGCTCCAACAGGTTTGAGTACGGGCCCTCTCCGGTGTAAGCCGCCTGTTTGTCACGTACAATGCAAGGCAGAAACAAATTGCGTGATGACAGTTGCAAGACGTGTTGATGAACAGGTGCTCCAACAGGTTTGAGTACGGGCCCTCTCCGGTGTAAGCCGCCTGTTTGTCACGTACAATGCAAGGCAGAAACAAATTGCATGACGACAGTTAAAAAACGTGTTGATACACAGGTGCTCCAACAGGTTTGAGTAGGGGCCTTCTCCGGTGTAAGCCGCCTGTGTGTACAATGCAAGGCAGAAACAAATTGCATGACGACAGTTAAAAGAAGTGTTGATAAACAGGTGCGTTAACAGGTTTGAGTACGGGCCCTCTCTGGTGTAAGCCGCCTGTTTGTCACGTACTATGCATGATGCATGACAGATCGTGTGATGGACAGGAAACAAACTGGGTTGATAAACAGATCGTGTGATGGACAGGAAACAAACTGGGTTGATAAATGGTGATCAAGGAGGTCGTGTGAGGAATGGTCACGAACAAAGTGTGATGAACGAACCGTGTGTGATCACAACAGACGTTGTGAAGGACGGTGCACGGAGGACAGCTAGCGATCTCAACTCAAGAATGTGTGTGTGTGTGTGTGTGTGATCTGACCTGGAATTTCATTGGGAAATTTTGTTGTGAATGGGCCTGCCTGATGTTTGGTAGGGGCAGCGTGAAAGCCAGTCCAGAGCGTTTGCTTGAGCAGACTTTTCCTACTTACTTTTACAAATGACCCTTTTACTTGCTTTTACAAATGACTTTTCTACTTACATTTACAAATGCAAGGGCTGGCGGAACCATATATACACTTACGGTGTACATACGTTTTTTTTTGCAGGGAATCCATCAGATATAAATTCATATACGGCGTATATATACAATTCTGGCCAACCCTACAGATGACATCCATGCAGGTAGCGCGCCTGCATGGTATGGAAACAATTCTTATTAAAGCAATGACACAAAAGCAGGCGTACACGTGCCTGCATGGTGTAGAAAGATTCCTATTTTGTATCAAGCAAGATAACGTGCCTGCATGGTATAAAACATTTCACATTTGTATCAATGACACTCAGGCAGGCGTAACCGTGCCTGCATGGTATAGAAAGATTCCTATTTTTTTACCAATGACACTTAAGCAGAATATGTGCCTGCATGGTGTGCATAATTACTTATTATAGCATTGACACTCAGGCAGGCTGCATGGTATATAAAACATTCCTATTTTTCATCAAGCAAGAAAACATGCCTGCATGGTGTGCATGGATTCTTATTTGTATGAAACGACGCTCAAGCAGGAGTAGGTAAGAACCCTAGCACAACAACTACTTAATATGCAGAATTTCTTATTTGTATAAAACGGCACTCAACCAGGCGTAACATACTGACCTGCACAAAGAACCCTAGCAGGGCAAATACCTCTTCTTATGAAACGGCACTGAAGCAGACGTAACATACTGACCTGCACACAGAAACCTAGCATGGCAACTACCTCTACCTTTTCTTATGAAACGGCACTGAAGCAGACGTAACATACTGACCTGCACAAAGAAACCTAGCATGGCAACTACCTCTTTTTATGAAACGGCACTCAAGCAGGCGTAACATACTGACCTGCACAAAGAACCCTAGCGTGGCAACTACCTCTTCTTATGAAACGGCACTGAAGCAGGCATAAAATACTGACCTGCACAGAGAACCCAAGCATAGCGACCATCGCTAGGCGTCCGTGCTTGATTTCCTTCTCCTTGTACCGTCTTGTTGCACTCTCACTCTCAACAATGTCCAAAGCATTAAACACAGGGCCACCAGGGTACACTGGGTCGTCCCCTGTGAGTGTGTTTACGTGTGTGTGGCTGTGTGTGTGTGCATACGTGTTTGTATGCGTGTGTGTGAGTGTGTATGGATGTGTTTATCTTTGCATGTATACATAATTTGCGATTCCATCAAAAGTATCCGGAGCTTTAGACACCAGGGTACACTGGATTAACCCTGTGAGCACTTGTGTGGTGTGTGTGTGTACATATGTGTGTGTGTGTGAAAGTGTGTGTATGTGTGTGTATGTGTGTGTATGTGTGTGAAGGGGGAGGGTTTGCGTGTTATTTGTTTTCACGCCAATGCTGATAGCCAAGGTCATCTGCTCACACAGGATAAATTGGGATGACACATTAATAGGATTGGCCAGCAGTATATACGGCAATATTTGGCAGGAAAATCAAAAAGTATACGATCATATACAATGTTTACATATGCACGGTTCTGGCCAGCCCTACACATTTATACACCATATATGGCCATAGTACGTTTGAGGCTTCTTTCCAATTATTTTTGTGAAGGAACCATTGGAGATACACATGGTCCTGCCAGTTCCCACACCTCTCTCTGGTAAAGTGCAATGATTATGATTAGGGTTGGCCAGAACCGTATATATACACCGTATATGACCGTACATTTGGTGATTTCCCTGCCAAAAATACCATATGTAAACCGTATATATATGGTTCAGGCCAACCCTAACTATGATAGCACATGATATCATGTGTGGTTCTGGCCAACCCAACAAACCTAGTAATCCTAGTCACTACGGTACACACGCGCACACACACACGCACACACACATACACACACACCAACAGCAGGCACACACCAACGGCACGCACGCACGCACGCGTGCACCCCCCTCCCTAACGGCTAGAAAAGCAACTGATACCTATTGTGGTCACGTCCAACCCAACGTTTGCAAGCAAGTATGGAATAACATTAAGTGCTGTAATGTCCTCAACCCTCAACTAGTTATCCTGACACATTTAGAAAAGCAAACAAGACCTAGTGTGGTCATGGCCAACTCAACATATTCACTTAACATACGCTCTGTGTCCATCTCACCACCCCCCCCCCCCCTACACACCCACCCACCTGGAGGGGTACTTAAAGCCATCACCAGCTCTTTCTGCAGCGACGGTGGCTCCGATTTGTTCTTGCTTGCAGCTAGGGCGTCTGCAGCAAGGCAGCCCGGCTTCAAATAGTCCTTCAGACGACGGGTTTCTGCTACACCCAGGATCAAGAACTGCGTGTGAAGTCGTGTGTGTGTGTGCGTGTGTGTGTCTGTGCGTGTAAGTGTGTGTGTCTGTCTGTCTGTCAGTCTGTCTCTGTGTGTGTGTGTGTGTGTGTGTGTGTGTGTGTGTGTGTGTATGTGTGTGTGTGCCACGCGTGGCCCTTTTGTGCAGCAGCAGGCAAAGAAGTGTCTGAATGTCATCTGTGTCATCATCGTGCAGCAGCAGATACCACACAGTGTGTGTATGTGTGTGCGCGTGTGTGTGAGTGTGTGTGCCACGCGTGTGACCCTTGCCATTTTTGTGCAGCAGCAGACACCGCACAGTGTGTGTGTGTGTGTGTGTGTGTGTGTGTGTGTGTGTGTGCGTGCGTGTGTGTGTGAGTGCGAGTGTGCGCCACGCGTGTGAGTCTTGCCACTTTCGTGCAGCAGCAAATACCGCACAAGAAGTGTCTGAATGTCATCTGTGTCATCATCGTGCAGCAGCAGATACCAACAGTGTGTGTATGTGTGTGTGTGTGTGTGCGTGTGTGTGTCTGCATGTCATCTGTGTCATCATCGTGCAGCAGCAGATACCACACAGTGTGTGTATGTGTGTGTGTGCGTGTGTGTGCGTGTGTGTGTGTCTGCATGTCATCTGCGTCATCATCGTGCAGCAGCAGATACCACACAGTGTGTGTGTATGTGTGTGTGCGCGTGTGTGCGTGTGTGTGCGTGTCTGCATGTCATCTGCGTCATCGTGCAGCAGATACCACACAGTTTGTGTATGTGTGTGCGTGTGCGTGTGTGTGTATGCCTGCATGTCATCTGTGTGGTGACAGATGATATGACACAGATGATGAAACAGATGCACAGATGATGCCACAGATGACATGCAGACACACACACATACACACACATACACACACAGATGATGACACAGATGATGAAACAGATGCACAGATGATGTCACAGATGAACACACACACATACACACAAAGATGATGACACAGATGATAAAACAGATGCACAGATGATGTCACAGATGAACACACACACATACACACACAGATGATGACACAGATGATGAAACAGATGCACAGATGATGTCACAGATGAACACACACACATACACACACAGATGATGACACAGATAATGAAACAGATGCACAGATGATGACAATGAACACACACACACATACACACACTGTGTGGTATCTACTGCTGCACGATGATGTCATCACCAAGCAGCTGCAGCAGACCCAAGAGTGCCTGCACGTGCTCTGTATCATACAGCATGATTCATGCTCATGCAGCAGCGCGTTTCTAACAACATACGTGACAAGTATGCCTTTTGTGTGTTTCGTGCATGCTGAGAAGGGGCTGCAATAGCAGACGCTGAGTTATTGAGCGTCCTGCCAAAAAGGACGACTTTGAAAGGACTCGAGCCACGAAACCGAGCTTTGAGCTGGACAGGCTTTGGCTTCCTCACTTTCAATGCGGAGCATGCTGTGAGCGGTCCCCTCTGCCAAAAACCGCAGTGACTATAATCTATAATATCCTCTGAGACCCTCTTGCGGCATGCAAAGGATTATTTAGAGAGCTTGCCGTAAAGATAACAACTTATAAACTTCGCACACATGCCATGCACGCACACACTCGCACGAACACACTCGCACAAACACACTCGCACACATACACACACAAGACACAAACGATACGTGCGCACACACGCACAAACCATCACACTCACACGCACCTGCACCCACGCAATGCTGACAGAAACCCACCCGCAGCCACACCCTGCCCCACTTTTAGGAAGAAACACATGTACACAAACAGACACATACGTGCACACAAACACACACACATGCACCTGCACCCACGCAACGCTAACAGGGTCCCATCCGTAGGCCAAACCTTGCCCTGCCATTGGCAAGAAGCATGCGCACAAATAGACACACGCGTGCACACACACGTGCACACAAACACACACATGCACCTGCACCCACGCAATGCTAACAGGGTCCCATCCGTAGGCCAAACCTTGCCCCGCCATTGGCAAGAAGCATGCGCAAAAATAGACACACGCGTGCACACACGCGTGCACACACACACACACACACACACGCACCATGCACCTGCACCCACGCAATGCTCACAGGACCCCATCTGTAGTCCTCATCCCTCCCCACCATTGGCAAAAAACATAAAATCTCTAAGCAAACACACAGATACACGCATGCACCTGCACCCACGCACATACACAAAATCACACACACACGCACCACACACCTGCACCCACGCAATGCTCACAGGGTCCCATCCGTAGTCCACATCTTGCCCCACCATTGGCAGGAAGCCAGTTTTAAACCACACTACCCCTTTTTCAGCGGGGATGGTGCCACGCATAGCTAGCACTTCCGGCGACAAGCAGCCTGTGGTGCGGGCACGTGCGCGCGCGTGTGTGTGTGTGTGTGTGTGTGTGTGTGTGTGTGTGTGTGTGTGTGTGTGTGCACGTTTGTGTGTACCACCCCTTTTTCAACGGGGATGGTGCCACGCCACGCATAGCTAGTGCCTCCGGCGAAAAGCAGCCTGTGGTGTGAGCACGTGCGCGCACGCGTGTGTGTATGTGTGTGTGCGTGCGCGTTTGTGTGTACTACCCTTTTTCAGCGGGGATGGTGCCACGCATAGCTAGTGCCTCTGGCGAAAAGCGGCCTGTGTTGCAGGCAGGCAGCTTGTGTGTGTGTGTGTGTGTGCGCGTGTGAGCGCAAGTGTGTATTCATAACTGCAATATTCCATATCTATTCATCTGTTCACCTCTTAATTGCGAATACACACACTCGCAAACACACACTCACTTAGTACTCCAAGCATGGCCCATCTCCTATACACGTGCACACACACACACACATGCACACACACACATGCACACACATACTCACCCAGCACTCCAAGCATGGCCCATCTCCCGTGCACCACTTCAGCATATCTGTGCAATCACATGCAGCGGGGGCAGTCGGTAATGCGTGAGGATGATATCGGTGACTTTACGGAACTAAGCCACATGCCGCTCTCCAGCAGTGACTGAAGGAAAGTGCATGAATGTCACATGCATAGGGTTGGCCATAACCGTAAATATACACCGTTAATGACCGTACATTTGGTGATTTCCCTGCCAAAAATACCATATGTACACCGTTAATGACCGTATATTTGGTGATTTCCCTGCCAAAAATACCATATATACACCGCATATATATGGTTATGGCCAACCCTGCAACAAACACGTGCTTCTTTAGACCAACAACAGCCAACATGCAAATGCCAAATGCGTAGGGTTTGCCAGAACCGTAAATATACACCGTTAATGACCGTACATTTGGTGATTTCCCTGCCAAAAATACCATATGTACACCGCATATATACTATTCTGGCCAACACTACACACGTGCATGACGACATCCCCCTGTGTCTAGAAACACATGTGTAGGGTTTGCCAGAACTGTATATATACACCGTTAATAACCGTACATTTGGTGATTTCCCTGCCAGAAATACCATATATACACCGCATATATACAATTCTGGCCAACACTACACACGTGCATGACGACATCCCCCTGTGTCTAGAAACACATGTGTAGGGTTGGCCAGAATCATATATATACACCGTATATGGCCGTAAATTTGGTGATTTCCCTGCCAAAAATACCATATATGCACCATATTTCAGGGTTGTCCAGTTTCAGGTTCACAGACTTTCACGCATCTTATCGAACCCTTGCTGCCAAAAAACGAATTGAGCAGCCCTGCCGTATATCATATATACCGTATAAGCAATTATTGCAACATTCGTCTGTCGAACGGAAAACATGAGAACGCGCGCGGGTGTGAAATCCTCCCGTGTCTAGAAACATATGTAGTGTGCATAACTGTTGCAGCATACATCAGTCGTACGAAAAACATGGAGGGCGTGTGGGTGTGGCATCTCCTGTTCTTAGAAAGGCATGCAGTGTGTGCATGAGATTGTGCAGCGTGTGCGTGAAATTCCAGCATTCCCCAAACGTACAGAAAACATGGAGGGCGTGTGGGCGTGACCTCTCTTGTGTATAGAAACACATGCAGCATGCAGTGTGCACAATTCCCAATACTAAAGTGGCTTTTCTTCCGTAATCAATGTGGGGAGTGGTCTTGGGGAAGTGGTCTTGCTGCCTGCGTAGTTTCCCTTTTGTGCACAAGCGTGACATATCCCTCCCTTGTAGCAAGAGTAGGGTTGGCCACAACCATATATATATATATATACGGTGTATATACGGTATTTTTTGCAGGGATTTCATCAAACATAAGGGCATATACAGTGTGCATATACGGTTCTGGCCAACCCTAAGCAAGAGCAAAAAACGAGAGCAAAAAACGAGAGCAAAAAACGAGAGCAAAGCGTGCACCTTTCATGCAAAACTCAGTGCAGTGCAATGCATGTCACGAACTCACACATGCACGCGTAAATTGTAAACCTGCGCACCTCAGCCATTCCTGGCTCAGAACGCCTGCGCCCCCGTTCGTGGGATCACACGCAAAGAGAGAAAGCCCACACGTACACACTCACACACACACGTGTAAACCTGCGCACCTCAGCCATTCCTGGCTCAGAAAGCCTGCGCCCCCGTTTGTGGGATCAAACAGGTGGAGGGGGTCAAAGCCCCACGTACACACTCACACACACACGCGTGTAAACCTGCGCACCTCAGCCATTCCTGGCTCAGAATGCCTGCGCCCCCGTTCGTGGGATCGCACGCAAAGAGAGAAAGCCCACACGTACACACTCACACATGCATGCGTAAACTGTAAACCTGCGCACCTCAGCCACTCCTGGCTCAGAATGCCTGCGCCCCCGTTTGTGGGATCAAACAGGTGGAGGGGGTCAAAGCCCACACGTACACACTCACACACACACACGCGTGTAAACCTGCGCACCTCAGCCATTCCTGGCTCAGAAAGCCTGCGCCCCCGTTTGTGGGATCAAACAGGTGGAGGGGGTCAAAGCCCACACGTACACACTCACACACACGTGTAAACCTACGCACCTCAGCCATTCCTGGCTCAGAAAGCCTGCGCCTCCGTTCGTGGGATCAAACAGGTGGAGGGGGTCAAAGCCCATGTCCCCAGGCAAGTGGCCGTCCAGGTAAGTCAGGGACTGAACATCAGCCATTGGGATGACCGGGAGGGAGTTGGGCACGCGCTGAGCCATCTTGGCGTCCAGCAGCCTGTGTTCACAAGTGTGTGTGTGTGTTTGTTTGTGTGTGTGTGTGAGTGTGCGTGTGCGTGTGTGTGTGTGTGTGTGTTAGACTAAGTTAGGTTGTTGGGATGTTAGGTTGCTGAAAGGGAGTCTGTGTGTGTGTGTGTGTGTGTGTGTGTTAGGATAAATGCAAACCCACTGCATTTGTTTGGGTAGTTATAATCAAGAAGATTTGTTTGTAAATATTCAATCAGTAATGGAAAGGGTTGTGCAGTATAGAGATGCGGATGCAGTGTTAGGGTAAACAATTGTCTTTTGAGCAGTCTAGAGATGTGGATGCAGTTCAAGGGTAAACAGTAAACAATTGTCTTTTGAGTATAGTCTAGAGGTGTGGATGCAGTGTAAGGGTGAATAATTGACTTTAGAGATGTCTAGAGATGTGGATGCAGTGTAAGGGTAAACGGTAAACAGTTGTTTTTTGAGTATAGTCTAGAGATGTGGATGCAGTGTAAGGGTAAACAATTGTCTTTTGAGTATAGTTTAGGCATGTGGATGCAGTGTAGAGGGTACGCACAATGTAACCACGATGCGAGCGCTCATGCACTTATAATTTAGACGTACATACAAAACACAACTTGCGTGGTACACAACTCAAGCGGTGGAAACACACACACACACACACAAACACAAACACACACGCTCACAAATGTACACATACGATAAGCTAACATGCACACACATACGTCTTGCATACACAAAAATGTACAATTTTCGTGGTGGTGCTGCTGCTGCGTGGGGGCATGCTGAGTCCCACGACTCCACACATACCCACATCCACCCACACATACACAACACAAACGCATACAAATAAGTATGCAAACGTACACACACACATATATATGACAGACGCACACGTACGTGGTGGTGGTGCTGCTGCGTGGGGGCATGCCGAGGCCCATGGCTGCACACACACACACACACACACACACACACACACACACACACACAACACAAACGCATACACATAAGTATGCACACGCACACACATACGCACGTGGTGGTGCTGTTGCGTGGGGGTATGCTGAGGCCCATTGCTTTTCGAGCAGCAGTTTTGTTGGACGGCTGGCGCTTTCTGCTGCTGCTGCTGCTTCCACTTCGAGAACTCCCAGTACTGCTTCCACTTCGAGAAGCTGTGTGTGTGTGCGTGTGTGCGTGCATGCGCACACATGTGTGTGTATATGTGTGTGTGTGTGCGCACGCATGTGTGTGTGTGTGTGTCTGATGACCGGATACTGCCATGCGCTTGTGCATGTGTGCGTGTGAGTGTGCTAGTGTGCACGCGGCTGCGCATGCGTGCGTATGTGTGCATGCCTCTGACGTGTGCACGTGTGTTTCCCCATGGCGATACATTAGTGAATGCCTCAAGCTTCAAAATGTCACCCCTGCAACTGCGCCACCTCTCTCAAACCATATGCGTGAATGCGCATGTGTTTGTGTGTGTGCTCACCTACAGAGCCGTTTAAACCAAACCAAACCAAACCGAACCAGTCCAAACCAAACCAAACCAGTCCAAATCAAACCAAACCATACCATATGCGTAAATGCGCATGTGTTAGTGCGTGTGCTCACCTACAGAGCCGTTTGCTGAGGCGCCGCCTCCGCCACCACCACCTTTACTGCCACCACCACCATTTTTGCTACCCCCTCCCCCTCTGCTAGTGGCTCCTCCCTCTGAGCTGCCCTTCTCTCCATCTGGAATTCCCCCTTTGCTACCGGTGCTGACCTGTAAGCGCGCGTGTGTGTGTGTGTGTGTGTGTGTGTGTGTGTGTGTGTGTGTGTGTGTGAAGTTATGCATTTTCTCTTAACCGTTGTTTCCTCCATCTGGAATCCCCCCTTTGCTACCGGTGCTGACCTGAAGGGGTGTGCGTGTGTATGTGTGTCTGTGTTTGTGTGTGTGCTAAGATACACACTTTCTCTAACTGTTTATTGTGTATCTCTCCATTTGGACCTCCCTTTTGCTATCGTTGCTGACCTGTATGTGTGTGTGTGAATGTACATGTACAAGTCTTTTATCTGCCAATCTCTCCATCTGGGCCTTCCCCTTTCCTACCAGTGCTGACCTGTCTGTGAATGTGTGTGCGTGTGTGTGTATATGTGTGTGTGTGTATGTGTGTGTGAATGTGCACGATTTTTGTAACTCGTTCTCTATGAGGATCTGTACATATTCTGATGTTGCTCTCCCCCTGTGGGCCCTTGCCACTAAGCAGAACAGGAGGATAAGAGCCATACATACACACAGAAACACACAGGCCACTCACCCTGATTTTGCTGCCCGACTGTGGGCCCTTGCCATTCACAGGAACAGGAGAAGAGCCGTACATACACACAGAAAAACACAGGCCACTCACCCTGATTTTGCTGCCCGACTGTGGGCCCTTGCCATTCACAGGAACAGGATAAGAGCCATACATACACACAGAAACACACAGGCCACTCACCCTGATTTTGCTGCCTGACTGTGGGCCCTTGCCATTCACAGGAACAGGATAAGAGCCATACATACACACAGAAACACACAGGACACTTCCCCTTATTTTGCTGCCCGATTGTGGGCCTTTGTCATTCACAGGAACAGGAGAAGAGCCATACATACGCACAGAAACACACAGGCCACTCACCCTGATTTTGCTGCCCCACTGTGGGCCCTTGTCATTCACAGGAACAGGAGAAGAGCCATACATACACACAGAACCACACAGGCCACTCACCCTGATTTTGCTTCCCAATTGTGGGTTCTTGCCATTCACAGGAACAGGAGGAGAGCCATACATACACACAGAAAAGCACAGGCCACTCACCCTGATTTTGCTGCCCCACTGTGGGCCCTTGCCATTCACAGGCACAGGAGGAGTAGGGTCCCACAAGCTGTTGCGATCCTGAAGGACGTACAAAGTAAGGACAGTAAATGTGAGCGATGCAACCTATGAGCCATTACAGCACAAGCTGTTGCGATCCTGAAGGACGTATAAAGTAAGGAAAATGTGCGTGAGTAGGGTTGGTCAGATCCGCATATAAACACCGTATATTTAATGATTTCCCTGCCAAAAATACTGTATACACATTGTATATATGTGGTTCTGGCCAACCCTATGTGTGAGCGGTGCAACCTATGAGCCATTGCATTGCGGGACAATGATTGATAAAAATAAGGAAATTGTGTGTGAGCGATGCAGCCTATAAGCCATTGCATTGAGGGACAATGATTGATACAAATAAGGAAATTGTGTGTGAGCGATGCAGCCTATGAGCCATTGCATTGAGGGACAATGATTGATAAAAATGAGGAAATTGTGTGTGAGCGATGCAGCCTATGAGACATTGCATTGAGGGACAACGATCAAGGTAAAGCCAATTACAGTTCAACTCTGCGCCCCCTCTGACTGCGCTAAGATGCTCCTTGGAATGAGACGCCCCAGCAGAAGAGTTGAAGATGGTGGTGAGAGGCAAAAGAAGAAAGCATACAGAGTACTATAAATTTTTAAACCCCATCAACACCCTGCCTGCACACAAGCTATCCCAAAAGGCTCACTCTCACAGCCTAATCATTAAAAAATGCTTGCTTCTGCCACTTCAAATTTCATAACGCTGACGCGCCCTCCACACCCCCACGTTATTGTTTTGAGCCGTCACTCTGACCCCTCTCCATCATAATCAACGTGCTATGCCCTATGTTCATAGAGGCATATAGAGGCATATTATTGAGTACTAAAAATGATTGTTTTTTGAGCTGGCACTTTGAGCTGGCACTTTGACCTATAGTTATTACAGGGGCATATGACTGTAAATCAAATCAGATACATTATATCAGGGGGTCAACTGAGCAAATGTCCTGAAATGTGTCTTTTTTGATAGAAATAATGTCTGAATGATATAACTAGACGATTCATGAAGTTTAGGGCCAAAAGGACCACCCCAGTGGTCTGGACAAAAATTCGGTTCAAGTTTTGGCACTGGGTTTCCACATAACAGGCCACCACGCCCCAAGCAGGACCTCTTTTCATCCCAAAAGAAGACAGGAGGACTTCCTTAATGATACCAAATAATCCTGGGTTTTTAAAGCAGATTTGGTGAAGGTTGATTTTCCACCTCTTTGGCACCCCTTTTGTTGATTTTCTTTTAGGGAAATGGGCCAAAATGGAGTATCTGACCAACTACTGGGTCGTTTCACTCCATTTTTGTCGCAATGATATTTATGCATCAAAAGACCACCATTTATTTAAAAATGAGCCAGATTGGTGCAGTAGGTGGTGAGATCTGGCGGATTGACAGTGAACAGTAGGGTTCACGCCGCGGGCAATTAGGCATGGTCCACCATGTTTGCAAATTCAAGGCTCAGGTGTTATGGGTACCTTTGGGTCCTAAGCTTAGGATTTGCAAACTTGGTGGGCCATACGCAATTCACATTTCTAAAGTACCCCTGTTTGGGGCCTCCGTCGACCCCCTCTGACATTATATCCCCCCTCAAAATGTACGACAAACACGCGTCTACCAGCTTGCCAAAAAACCTTGGCCTGACTGCCGTCAGCACCCCACCAGTGCGAGCAGCTGTTCTAAATTCTCTCTACATCTGTTCATACATTGCACAGGTATGCCTGTCAAGACACACACACACGCATTCATCGGCTTGCTGCCAGTAAACCCCAGCAGTCCAAGCTACTGCCCTGGGCCCTCCAAAGGCAAACAATCCCCCTACGCTAGATTGCAACCCACTGACACAAATTTACCGGCTTGCTGTCAGTACACCACACACCACACCTGTCATACTTGCTGCTTAGACTCTGTGCTAGGTAGAAACAACTCTCCTCTGCTAGGTCACAATCCAAATACCCCTGACGCAAACGTTAGTTTGTGTTATGGTACACTGACCTGTTTGCTATCAGCACCTCCCCAGTCTGAGCTGCTGCTGCTTCGAGAAGTGCTCAAGGCCGCACTGTCTTCAAACCAGGCAGCCATTGGGTCGTCCATGCTGCAAGAGCAAGCGACGCTAGTAAAGGCAAGGGAGGGTGAATCATGCAGGGCTTGAGGTTGCTGACAGTACGTTGGTTTTATACAACAGGCAGCCATTGGGTCGTCCATGCTGCAAGAGCAAGCGACGCTAGTAAAGGCAAGGGAGGGTGAATCATGCAGGGCTTGAGGTTGCTGACAGTACGTTGGTTTTATACAACAGGCAGCCATTGGGT
>Ga0307945_1002824_pt1 | contig 14109 bp, 14 predicted proteins | sample OrgLakmetagen228_FD_201818 | JGI IMG/M metagenome (GOLD analysis project Ga0307945, IMG submission 201818) | Saline water microbial communities from Organic Lake, Antarctica - #228 | ecosystem: Environmental > Aquatic > Non-marine Saline and Alkaline > Saline | place: Antarctica: Organic Lake...
CCCCCCCCTCAGCTTGTGCTTTGACTTGTGGGTGTTCCCATCTGAGCTCGCTTGGATCTGACTTATGGACTTGCCGCTTGCTTCTTTGCGTTGTGTTGCTTTTTTGAGGGCTTGCTGCCCATTTTTGGTTGTAGCTTTGGTGGCCGGGCGTTGTAGAGGCCTTGCTGGCTGAACAGTTTTATGGGCTTTGTTGGCCTTACGGACTTGGCACTTGCTTCTTTGCGTTGTTTTGCTTTTGTGAGGGCCTGCAGCCCATTTTTGGTTTTGATCTCCCTCCACGGCAGCTTGGTGTAATGACAACGCCTACAGCGAACTGTAGCATAGAACCCTCCTAAAATGTTTGCAGCGCTTTACATACAGAGTTTACAGATAAGCCATCAGTCAAAAAGTGCGACTGCTAGGCTGCATGTGTAAAACAATGTAAAAATTATGAGGATTGTTTGTTGTAAGCAGCACCACAGACTTGCAGCACCTATAAAAAAATCCTTGGAAAGGGGGAAAAAAGGCACGACGCTGTTTGTGACATTTACATACGCAGCCTAGCAGTCGCACTTTTTGAACTAGTGGCTTAATCTGTAACCTTTGTATGGATCAGGAAAGATAGTTATTTTGTGTTTTGCTGCTGTAGCGTAGCATCAACATGTAAAGAGCACAAAAAAAGCACCTATGTGTACTGCTGAGTCGCACGACCTCCGACCCTCTGTGTTGATGTTTCCTTCTTATAGTGGGGTTGATCAGCTAACCCAGGTCGAATGCCTTTTATAATCCAGAAAACGAATGGAATGTGGGGTCATCTTCAAGTTGGGTTGAAAAAAATTGCTATGGCTTTCCATCAATCCCCTACGTCTTAGGTTTTGCCTTGCTGCTTAATACCATCATACGCCATCATTTGTATGCAGCTGGCTAGCAGTTGCGTGCTTTGACTGAAGGCCTTTCCTTGTAAACCTTGTACGCAGCTGCTTTTCGTTGCCCCAAAATATCGCCCTGTCGTTCTACGACTCAATGCTTTGCGTTGCCAAAAATCATCGCCTCAAATTATCAATATGACTCAATGGTGGAGGCTCTTGTATGCCCAGCACTATTTGAAGCTTTGCACCGCAGATTAGTAGATGTGCTGAGACTTATACTTTGCAGTGACGATGATTTGATCTGACAGCTGACATTTTGCTATTTTCAATTTTATTACTACCACAGCTTTCGTTTGGCCTGTTTTGAGGTTTTACCTCGTTCTCACAGATTGAGCAGCCATCCCAGGCTGAATGCCTTTGTAAGCCAACTATAATAAATTAAACTAAATCAAACTAGAGAGATTGGAATCATGTGGATTTCAGTCCACCTTCAAATTACAGCTGTTCTGTTCTAGCCCACTTGTTGCTAAATGCTCTCAAATTACCTGCCCTTCAGAAGAAGTCAGCCTTCCTTGGTGTAGAGTATTGCTTTTGTGGTCTACTTTTTCCGTTTAATTAAAACAGCGTAGAAAAAATGCCTGCCATGCTATGCCAGTTCAATCATTCGCTGTAAACCTGACGTTTCATCTGCTCTAGTCCACAAACCTCCAAAAGCATGCAATAAATCGCTTAATGAACAGAGCATGCTAACTACCTGGCACACCAAAACCTACAAGATCATCCAAGTCTTCTGTTGCATCTTCACTCCACCCCTCCCCCCCTGGCCCCTCTGTATCGTCATCTGAGTCTCCATAGATACCTGGGTGACTTCCAGCTTCACAACTTAAAACGCCATCCATTTTCTCATATGCCGTGTTTTCTACAGAGCCCTGCTGCTGCTGCTGCTGCTGCTGCTGCTGCTGCTCAGCGGAATCAGCAAGGCGGGGAAAGCCTGTGGGGTGGTGGCGCACAGACCCAGCAGGCAATGGAACGACTGGCTGAGGCATTACACCATCACGGTCACTGTCGGCAGCCTGAATGGTAGGAGTGAGGATGGGAGCTAGGGGCTCCTGTGCCCCCCACTCCATTCCTTCACAGCAGATCCTTGTCGAGGAGCCCTGGGAGCCCTGCCCTTCATCAATACTACTACCACAGATAGCTGCAGGTGCGTTAGCTAAACTCACTGCCAGAGCATCTGCTGACACCAAGTTTGATGACACCGGCCTTGCAAGCTGACCATCCTGCTGGTGATCCTGCTGAACATCCTGCTGATCATCTTGCTGGTGATCCTGCTGATGTTGGTGATCATGAAAGCGCTGCCCTATCCATGAAATTCCCCTCCTAAGGCCCCCTGCTGCCAGAGCAGTGCCTTTACCTATTATCGAGAGCCTTCCCAGCCGCCTTTCCCCTGACAAAAAAGACTCTTGCCGTGTGCCAGGCTCTAGCAATGGCGATGAGTATGGTTCCAGAGGAGTGCTACTGGCTTGAGGGGCATCCACCCCTGCCGCTGGTGCTGCTGCTCTTCCTACAGCACCTTCATCCAGGGATCTTTCTTTGGATTGTGCTGGGACAGAGGTTTGACCAGGGTTGCCCTGTTGCAAGACATGCAGCGCTGTAGAGGATGGAGGTGCTGGCTGCTGGGGCTCTGGCTGATACCTTCGTCCTCCCCAGTTGCGGACGTCCAGAGGGATGCGGAAGCCTACAGAAAGACCTCTTCCCTGAGGGTGATGGCTGTGATCCTGCTGCTGATGCTGGGCATACGAGGGCCGTTGGGAAAGCAGAGAAGGAGAGGTCGGAGCTGGATTCGAAGCAGGGGGAAGAGAGGAAAAAAGAGGGGGACCGTCTAGCTGGTGGTGCTCCAGTCCCCCGCTTCTTCTCCTTTGCTGGCTAGCTGAAAGACCTCTTCCCCCCTCAACACCCCCTGCGAGGGCATTACTGGAAATGGAGCGAGACACTTTTGGGGGACAATTGTGAGAGGGAGGATTGGTGCAAGGGGGGGTGAGAGGACGAGTAGCTGATGGGGCAGGGGCAGGTGGCAAGTGTAACGGAGGCTCAGAGCTGTCTTGTGGTGGAGGTTTGCTTGGGTGCTGGGTCTGCTTCTGATCTCTTTGCTGCGCAGGGGATTCAGCAGGGGCAAAGATCCCCAGGCGGATGTCACCACAGCAGGGATACACCTGAATAAGCAAAGTAGGGAGGAATGCATGCGTAATGTGTGGGGTCCAAACTACACATCAGCACCATGCACTACTTGTCGACCTCATCACGTTGCGTACGGCACAAAGAACACCGTGGTGGCAATTGATGTGTACACAGCGCACTTGAAGTTGACCAACTCACCAGCTGTTTGTGCACCGCTTTCAGCAGCTTGTTGCGCAAAAGGGCAGACACTCGATTCAAGATGCCCCCATACTGTAGCACGCGCCCACCCAGCAATGGCCTTGCTGAGAGGTCGATTTTGGGAGGAGCTAGGAAGGAGTACCACAGCCTGCAGCATGTTAAAGTTTTAGAGGCCAAGCATGTAAATCATTTTATAACAATTAGGCGTACGTCAAGTGTACTTGACTGACAGAATGTTGGACAAACACCTGTTCAATTTCATGTATTTAGGTTGAACCTGGAAGCAGTTTATGGTGTACGGTACGTGAAGGTGATCACCGCCTCTAATTAAAGATTTGGGGGGAAGGGGCAGCAAGCGAATGAATCCTTGTTAAATATTAATTTCACACAATTTTCCAGATTTTACAGGATTTTGGGTGGGGCGGTGATCGACTTATAACGATAAATTTTCATTTTCTAGAAGGGGGCGGTGAGTACATGTACAAACGGTAGTTGAAAGGTGTAAATCAGGAGACTAAAAATCCATTTCTTGTGCAGGAAGGGTTTACGCAGACAGGTTGAATGCACGGCAAAGCACTCAGAGACTGGGAGGTCTTTAATGACCTAAGCAACGACTCAGTCCCAGTTAATTTACAAGCAAACGCTTGATTAGCAGAACGTTAACGAGTTGTCAGACCAGTTGGTCTGGCCCATCTACAGCGCAAGGTCTTGATAGGTACGATAACGCACCTGTCACTGGGAGGGGGTGCAACCCACATCATCAGTGTGCCTTCAATGTGAGTGATGTCAATGACTAGCTCCACGGGCATGCGAGCAAGCCTCTCTGTGAAGTTGTTGGTCAGATGTTGTGCCCTGCAGGCAAGTCGTGGTGGGAGACTTCCCATTACACCTTATATTGCTATTCCAATGGCCAAAGACAAAAAAATGCAAAGTATCAAGCACACCTGTTGGCAGCTGCCCGCTTTATGCCACTCAAACTGAAAAATCCCCCCCCTCCTTTGCCAACATTTGCTGCAGCTGCCTCCTTGTCTTCCTCCTCCTCCTCCTTGGAGAGCAAAAGGCCCTAGCACATCAATGCAGAAAACAAGAAAGGTAACAGTCGACAATAGCAAGCACAAGTAATTTGAGTAAGTATGCAAGGGAGAACGAGGTACAAAGAAGCTAACAAATTGAGACAATAGTTGGAATAAACTAACACAGAGTCGCTTAAACATTTGCTGTATAGAAAAGCATAACATAGTATAAGTGCCTGCAGCCTGAAAGGATTCGACTGCTCGATTTAGGCAGCATTCAAACGAGATTAGATCGAGGATAAGCAAAATTTATGTCTGGTGCAAAACAAAGAGTCTCCGCAGGGAACCAGTAGATTTCTGTGCAAGTCACAGTGCGGCACTTTAGTTCTGAAGGGAGGTACACACCATGAATAATACTTACAACATAACATAAACCAAAAGAAATTCCTGTTCAGTTCTCTGCAGCATGCAGAAGTACTCAAACCCTTGGAGACAAATGTAATCTCCACTGAACAATTGGCAAGTATTCCCCCTTTGCTTTCGACAAGTTTAGGCCTTTCTTGTTCAGCAGCGTATATAGTCACAGTCAGTGTTTTCTCAATCGATTATGGTACATAATATAAATATATTATGGAGATTTTTTCTCATAAATCCAGCCTTAACGGACCCTGCAACCCAAATACAATGACAACTGTTTCATAACTGGATCATTGCAACAGAATAAGGTGGGAAGAGGCTTAATGGGCAGCATGAATTTCACTTCGGCCAGAAGGCTGACAACCAAGCCCTCCCAACACATACTTGTGTTTTCACAGTGTGATTTGATATTAAAAAGGGACCCAAATGTATGTTCGGGAGAAAAATAGCTCCCAGGTTGGCTGTTCGGAGCCAAATGCTCGAAGTCCCTGCCAAACATCAGAACATGATGCCACAGAGGCCTTGCCATGACCCCTAACTTGCATGGACTTAGGCATAGGTATTGAACTTGCTTGTGCATAAAAAGTAGGTCCCATCAGCTGCCACTCTTGGAGAAATCGGAGTGTTAAATCTGACATTGGCATAAGATAAACGGGAAAATACCGCAAAAAGGGCAACACAATGGAAGCAAAACTACATTACATTTGTCAACTTTTTGCACCCTCTGCGATTTGTACCTGATGCATGTGTGATTTGTGGCTGCTGCTGCCCTTGTTGGTCCTTCCTTCCTCCTCGTACTCATTGCCCAACCCATGCACGCCCACTGCCCGTGCTGCTGCTGCAGCTGCAGGTACGGCCTCTGTTGAACCCTCTGTATGTCTCGACGCATGATGAGAAGAGGAGGACTGGGTTGGTGCGGCGTCCAACAAGTGTTCAGGGGGATGATTGCAGGAGCCCAGGGCCAGGTTGGGAAGGCTGCCTGTGCTCAAGGCATGACTCAGACTTGACGAGGAAGACACGTCTCCTGAGAGGGGCAGCAGGGCACGAGAGAAGGTAACGCTTGGGCGGATAGGAAAAAAGGGGGGCAACCCAGCGTAACTTAGGGGAACTGAGCTGAATTAAGAAAGTGGAGGGGAATGCCTCTGTGTGGAGCAGTAATTGCATATTTATGGCTTTATAGGTTTAAAAGGCTCAGACCAGCATATCTTAAATTACTAATGTGAATTGGAATGTGCTTACTGCATCAAAAGAAATCTGAGCAAACATTCACACAGCCCACCTTTCTGCTGATGTTTATTGTCTCCCTGGAGACGCTTCAAAGCTGACTGAAGGTTGCTGAATAAAGATGCGTTTTGGAGCTCAATCTGTTTAGCAAATGTGAGAGAAAGGAAGGCATCTGTACAAAGTTGTGTCCATATGATAAATTGATTCAATGCTTTGTATACCGATGCTATAGGTAATGCCAATGCCCAATGCAGCTCCAGCAGCTCCAGCAGCTTGAGCTTTACCTCGTGGCATGGCACGTGTTCTAGCCCTGGTTTTAAGGTGGACGCATGCCTACAAGCTCCCTTGCCTTTCTATCGAGCTGAACTATGATTTGTTTTCGTTGGATGCACTAAGTAGGATACACATTAACAAGGAGACAACACATGGAGGCATAGAGGATTAACACAGATAGTAAGCAATTGATTAGACTGCAAGAACTGGAGTTCCGTGCTCCACACGGATCTCAGAAATGTAAGGTTGGTAAGAACCATATATACATATATACGGTGTAAACACGGTATTTCGCAGAGATTTTGTCAAATATATGGCCATATACAGCGTACATTTCGGTTCTGGCCAACCCTTCAAAAGCGTGCTTATTATGTAATGGCTGCAGCTACCTGATCTTTATACTGCATTGTTTATCATTTATCATTGTGTACATCATATGATAATCCCATACTGGAAGGGACATTGCAAGAGGGTAAAGATTTTAGAACCCCTGAGTACATAGTTGTTGCTTGTAGGAGGAGATATTGGGCTTGAAGTGCATGCTCATTTCACATTGGGACTCCTTGTTGCCCAGGAGGAGGATTGTCCTTTATTCAATTCTTTTGCTTATGGCAACCCAGAGCCGTGTTGAGACACCAAAAGCATTAGGTTGTGCTGTTTTGTTGCAAACCCAAAGATTGTGCAGATTGAGCAGCATAATTGGTGAAATGATTTCACACTGCAGGTTTTGAACTGAGACCTTGACCTTGGCTTACATAATACACTGAGTGCCAAACAAACTAGCTGTACAATCCCCCCACAAAAATTGGATAATGCTACACTACAGCCTTGCACCCTGGCTGCAGGGTATCAGCAATGTTCTAACTACGTATCATACTCTGAGCCAAGCAAACTAGGGAATATTATTTCTCAAAACTTGGGTGAAGTTTGAGATTTTATGGACGCTAACAACCTTTTTTCCAATAACATAGACAAAAAAACATAAAGAAAATTGTCAGAATTACCTTGGTGGATATCTTGAGTGATACGCGGCCTGTGTAGGACATGTTCATGACCAGCTGTGGCCATAGACCTCCCCCCTGTCCAGGGACGCTAGCGTTTCCCGGGCCTGCCACCGCACGCACATCCTGCATGCATACACACACTGATGTGCGCTTGGATGAGCTTTGGTGCAGCTCTGGCAAGCATGGACATAATCCTTATTCCTAGAAAAGATTGGGGCCACCACCCACCCAGAACATTTGACGAGCCTCCCCAAACCAATATCCAAGGGTAGGAGCCAGAGTTTCAGAGGTGGGACGGTGCATGCAGATGTTTCAAAAATTTGGCAAAAGCCTGGATAGTACATGGAAGTGCAGCGCTCAGCCCATCTCTTGCATTGCTCAGCACAGCAAGGCCATTGAAGCATGTGATGACCCCAATTGACAGGGGCACACAGTATACATGAGCACACCATGCACGTTCATGTTCCCATGAACAAGCACAAACGCTGTCCCACGCTTGATATTTAACGCACACAGGTGAGCTCATTATGTCTCTCTCTCTTCTCTCTCTCTCTTCTCTCTCTCTCTCTCTCTCTCTCTCTCTCTCTCTCTCTCTCTCTCTCTCTCTCTCTCTCTCTCTCTCTCTCTGTTTTTATCACCATCTAAACAACGCTTTTGGTACCATAACTGCTGCAAGCTGCAGTGCAATTGACTTTGTCAAGTCCCGTGCCATCGGTACAGCAAGGCACTGCTATCTGGCTCTGTATACCATCTGCCTCTCTGACTCAATGCTTTCGTCCATCATACAAAGGCTGCACAAGCTACGGCACAACTGACCGTGACCAAGGGTGTTGCTGCCCCAAGGTCCATGGTCTCCAGCTTGAGCTCGTGGAGGTAGGCAGGCCTTTTCAGCTCATCAAGCCGCTTCTGCAAGCAAGCGGAGGCCGTGTTGTTGTAGCACGTTACAGCATTGTTCCTTTTGCGGCAGGCACTGGTGACTGCGGCTACACGTATGGACCTTACTTCTCAAGGAATTCAGTTAGTCGCAAGCAGTACCCAGCGGTAAGCCCCTGCTGCATTATGGGAGCAGGCGCCATAGCAAAGATAAGTAGGGTTGGCCAGAACAGTATATATACACACCGTGTTATACGGTATGTTTGGACATTTCCCTGCTAAAATTACTTTACATACACCGTGTGTATATATACATAATTCTGGCCGACCCTAATTATCTGCACATATACGCAAGTGCCTCTGCAGTCCCATGTCCATACTACAGATTGTACAGGTTGGCAATTTTTGGCATCTTAAGGACAAACAAGAAAGGGCCAAACGAAATCACTTTCATACCACTCTCAATTATTGAAGAAATAATTACGCTGCATTTAGCAAAAATCAGCTACAACTCGTCTGCTTGTCTGAAATTTTTATGTCGCAGGGATTAACCGACAAGCATGCATGCACACGCAGACACACACAGCCCCACACCTGGATCATACGTTTGAGCCAGCTGTCAAAAGCCTGTGCTCTCAGTAGCTCAAACCCCAAGCGCACTAGCAGCATGTTCAGCCCATGCACACCCTGAACTGCTGTTCCCAAGCCTTCTAGCACCCCACCCTGTGCAGATTGGCCAGCAGCAGCTTGTTTTTCTCCCCTGCCCCTCTGCTCCTCTGCACCGGATGCCCCGGACTGCTTGCGCGGGTGCTGTGCCCCTGCCACAGGTGGTTTTGTGGTCGATTTAAGGGAGGAGGGAAGCACCTTGGCTGCAGACCGTTCACCACCACTCTGTGCACGCGAGACCAAGGAAGCGGCTTTGCTGAGTGCTTCAGGCACGGGAGATGACGGTGCAGAGGCTGTCGTGGGTTCAAGCTCCCTGAACACGCCCCGCTCGGCTTTTTGGTCAGCCACAATCCTGGCAGGGCTGCTGGCGGCACTGTTAAGGCTGTTACTGCTGCTGTGGGGGGTGGCAAAAGCAGGGGGGGACGCACACAGCTGCTGGTAGCCCTGTGGCAGACCATGGGCACATGGGTCACTTTGTGAGGAGGATTTAGCCTCTGCTGCTGAACCCACATCCTCCCCTGCACCCACCACGCCCACTGACGCAAGTGTGTCGGCTCCCTCCTTGGCAGAGGGCCCCTCCTGTTCAGCATTCCCTGAAGCCCTGCTGCCTGACCGTCTTTCTCCCTGCCTAGCAGCCCCAAAGCCTTTCCCTGCACCCACCCGCTCCTGTTCAGCATTCCCTTTGCAGGTCTTGGGGTCCTTTCCACTGACATGCAAGTTGGTCTCAAGTGCGGGAGGGCCAGGAGAAGTCGCAGCACCTGATGGGGTGGGATCAAGCAGAGGGGTGCCAAGAACAGTGGCAGGACTGATCGTGTGCCCCTCTCCCTCCCAGCGTGCGGCCACCCCTGCAGCATGCATGGCATCGGTGAGGCGACCCTCCGAAGCACTCAGCTTGCTGCGGTGGAGTCGCCGCCCAGACGAGCTCGTGACTAAGCTGCTGCTACCGCAAGCGTGCCCTGAGTGGTCTTGTACAGGGTAGTGGGGGAGCATGCCTGCAGCTAGGCCTGCTGCTGGAATGCTGACACCTGGGTCTCTTCCTGCACTGCCACTGCAAACAGCATAGCAGGCAGAGCTGGGCGGCAGGGGCGGCTGGGTGCTAGGAGTTGAGTCATGTACACCATTGTCTTGGAACCCTGGCTGCTGCTGCTGTTGCTGCTGCTGCTGCTGCTGCTGCTGCTGCTGCTGACGATCCCTGCTCTGGTTTTCTGTGGTTGGGGTACTGCTACCAGGCCGCGTTTCCTCGCTGTGCTGCTCTTCTTGCTGCCGATGACCCCCTCCCTGCTGCTCTCCACCCCTCCGGAACACGTTGCGCAGCCACCCAAACCGCCGTGGCCGCTGCTGCTGGTGTTGCTGCTGGTGGCCATCTTCCTTCTCCTCTGCCTTGCCCTTTGATGTATCCTTGTCCTCTTCCACTCGCTCCTTGTTCGTGCTGCTTGTGTTTCCAGCTGGACCACCCTCCTCCCCACACACAGCCCCTTCACTGCTAGACTGTAGCAGCTGATGTGGCAGCGCTTGTGGTAAACTGATGCGTGCAAAAGCCTGCACCTGCAAAAAATACAAGCTCAAAAAATACAAATTCATTCAGGACAATATCGAATACATATTGGGTAAGCTAGCAGGGCATTATGCAGCTGGTCTAATGAAAGTACTAGCTAGATGTGGCACACTGAACCTCAAGCAGCGGCCTACACACTGTCACATTTACCTGTGCACAAAATGCCTGGTAGTCTCGAAGAGTGCAGGAAACCCGACCAGCACAAGCAACAGGCACGTGCTGCTGCTGCTGGTGTTGCTGCTGGTGCTGCTGCTGCTGTGGCGACTGCTGCTGAAGCTGCTGCCTGTGTTGTTGTTGGTGCTGCTGCTGCGGCAACTGCTGCCGAATCTGCTGCCGGTGTTGTTGGTGGCACTGCTGCTGTGGCGACTGCTGCTGGAGCGCTGATGGTGTACCTTCGATGTCATGAGGGGCACCAGACATTGAGCAGCCTGCCAGTGCTGTTTTTCCAGGGTGCTTGCTACCATGGCACTCTAGGGTGGGGTCAGATTCAGGAGGGATGCCAGCAGCAGCTGGATTGCTGAGAGGAGATAATATTCGGCTTGGTCCTCTGTCATTTTCAACTCCTTCGCTGCTGGTGCTGGTTGAAGTGGCTGCTGTTATAAGATGGTGCTGTTCCGGGCTAGGTTGCCTATGGCGCACCTGTCTGCAGGCATGCAGCTGCTCGCAAGCCGCTGACAGCGCTAGGTACCACTGCTCCTTGGCCGCGCCTGAGCATTATTATGATTCACAACCAGGCAATGTACCATGCATGTCTAGTTGGGGTTTGGGAGGAGGAAGCCGATACAGGCTTGAGGAGTGTTCAAGCCCTGAACGCCTAAATGGTGGAAATTTGGTGAAGAGTCAAGGCTTTGTTGATTAAACAGTTGCTCCGTATGATTTAGAGTTGATGACATGGTAGAATTTCAGTTATTTTGAGCACGATTGTGTATTTGACCTGCAATATTATTACAATACATAAATACTCACTTAGATAGGCACGTGCAAACTCCAGTCCTAGCAGTGCAACAAAATAATCAGTCACCCTGTCTCTTGTGTTCTTTTTCTTTTCCACCATCTTGGTACTTTATTAGTCTCCGCGCCTGCTCTTCTTTCTCAGCTCCATTTCCAGGTCTCGCCCTTCCTTTAATTGTCCTATTTTAACATGGGGCAGCAGACATGCTCCTGATAATAAAAGTGGTATTTGGTGCTCAACAACAAAATAGCTGACATCGCAAACACCACATGAATTCTCACCTTGCTCAGCAAAAAAGAAAAAACTGGGCTCATCATACAGCAGGTGCCGAGTAGGGCATGGCTCCTGCTGCTGTGCTTGCTGCGACCCTTGCTGTGCTTGCTGCTGTGCTTGCTGCTCTGTGGCCTCTGCATCGGCCAAGAAAGGAGAGACGAGCGCAGAACTGCCAGGCGTACATGGTTTTGAAGGAGCTGAGGGGGTCTTCAGTGTAGCTCGCACCTCAAGGGGACCCCGTTTCCACCACGTGCTCTTCCCGCGTAAAGCCTCATGCACGACGAGCACCTCACAGCCGAGCAGAGAAACCACCCTCTGCAGGAAAGTGCAATGGAAGTGTGTATGTGCGCAGCGGGAAAGGGAGCGTTTTGGTTTCATTCTTTGGCTGAAAATGGTCATCATGGTTCATTTTCAGGTAGGTAGATGCAGCAGCAGGTACTCGTGACCCATAGTGAGCCTGGTAAGTGAATGTTCGCCTAATGACTAAGTATGGTGAGACGAATGTCTCTGACACGTGTTGCTTTAAGCACCCTCACCTTAGAAGGCAGTGGGGGGTTCCCTCCTTTCCTTGGCGAGTAGGCAGGGATGAGAGTCAGGTCACCATTGGCCAGAGTGGCATGCCACCTGCTTGTCGTAGGATGCAGTTTTGGGATTGCGCGCTTCTGACGTGCAAGTGCTGTGTTATTGGTCTTTCACCTGGTTATCACGCTTTTTTTTTGCCTTTATAATCTGAATTGAAGATCAGCAAAGGAAATCTGACTCCATGCTCCAAGACCGCATGACTAACATGTTTTAGACTGATGCGGGTTGGTTTTGAATGCTGAATGGGTCATGGATTGGCGCTCAGGCACAAACGCGTGGCATCTGCATCATGTTAAGGTGTTGCCAACCCCACCTTTGACGTGCATGTCTAATATAGAAACCTCTATACAAGCTGTGGTACCAGTACGCTGACACAGTGAAGTGAGCAGAAATAGTATCCGTCTAGAACTCAGCAATCCATTCTGCCTGCAGACAAGGCTTCCGCATCATACGGCTTGAGTTAAGACATCCGCGCACCCTTTTGGAATGAAGCCTGTTACGTTTCAATGGCTTACGTAACTACAGTGTGGTGTGCGTGTCTGTGTTCAATGTGTGATAACAATGCACGGGCCTTTGCGTATTAATAAATGTTACGCTTTACGCAAAAGACGTGCTCACCTATGGCTCACAGCAGAGGGCCCTTCGCAGGCAGGTGGGAAGTCCTGAGTCAGCTGGCCACGTAGCCAAGTACTTGGAGGTATGGTCCAAATGAGGCCTGCCAGCATGAGCAGGAGGAGTTGGTTATTGCAGAAACTGCATCAGGCTGCTCCTGGCACGCTTACGCTTACGTAGCCTTGGACTCTGACAAGATGTGCAGAGGAGCAGGAGTGACTTGCATGTACTCAGTCCTCCCCAGTTGAGTGAAGGAGCAACAGTAGATGGAGGATCAAATGGAAGCAACGACAAGTGGCACACACACATACACAAATACTTGTATGCATTGTACCGTGTAAGGTACGCTCGTATCATACCGACTAAATGTAAAACTTGCTACTGGCCCTAGTACCTGAAAAGGTTGAGGAGGAGTACATGGATGGTTGGGGGTGCCGCACAGATGCTGGTACCAGGTCCAAAGGAGGTAGCAAAGCATCCCTGCCCAACTGAACACAGTCATCTAGCACCTCGCACCCCTGTTGCTGCTCCACGTGCCGGGAGGCTCCCCGAACTTCCCCTGGTAGGCTGTGCTGTGCAGAGGCGGTTTTTGTGTGGCTCTCAGACACGCTGGATGCTGTAGGACCCTGATGCTTATGACCGTGACGCCATCTATGCCGTAGATTAGGCAGCCACGCCATCGCGCCTTGATGGTGGTGTGCTGTGTCTTGAGGAGGGGGGGCAGCCCTGGGCATAGCTCTGTTACTGATCCAATTGAGGGTGCGTCGAGCGCAATCTAACGTTTTGGTTATTGCAGCTGGGCTGGAGTGTGGCTGTGGCACTGGCAGCATAGGCGGCAGGGGTAAGCTGGGGTCGTAGCTGGCAGTGGCATTGTAGATAAGCACCAGCTGTGGGCATGCAAGGTCACACAAACAGAGCGTTTCTGGCAGCGCATGTGTGGCCATGCAAGGCGGCCAAGAAAGTTGTTATAAGGGAAAGCATTACATGAGCTGAACAGCAGGAACTGGAGGCGAGAAGGCAGTGGTGATGGTTGATCCAGCAACCCACCAGGCTGATCACAATGAAAACGAAAGCAGCAGCAGCACCGCTGAAAAAGATGCACAAGCATCCCAGGACCCTCGTGGCCCCAAGGAAGTATTGGGCGAGGCGCCAAACGCTAAGCACACTGCGATTGCCGGCATTTGCAACTTGGCTTAATTGGCAGAATTGTGAGTTCTGACCATCTTTGTGTTGTAGCAGTGTCAGTGTGTGTGTGTGTGTGCTTGTGTGTGTGCTTGTGTGTGCGTATGTGTGTGTGTGTGTGCGTGCATGAGTGTCTGTGTATGTGTCAGCGTGTGTGTGTGCATGAGTGTTTGTGCATGTGTCAGCGTGAGCGTGTGTGTGTGTGTGTGTGTGTGTGTGTGTGTGTGTTTGTATGTGTGTGTGTGTGTTTGTGTTTGTG
>Ga0307945_1002826_pt1 | contig 14106 bp, 12 predicted proteins | sample OrgLakmetagen228_FD_201818 | JGI IMG/M metagenome (GOLD analysis project Ga0307945, IMG submission 201818) | Saline water microbial communities from Organic Lake, Antarctica - #228 | ecosystem: Environmental > Aquatic > Non-marine Saline and Alkaline > Saline | place: Antarctica: Organic Lake...
GGCTGCCGTGTTGCTCCGCCGTATGAGTCTTAGCCGCTCCCGAGTATTTCCGGGCGTGTGCACGAAGGCACACGAAGGCGTTTTCCAGGGGGCACCACGCGGAGGTGCTCATACATCGCCCCCCATCCAAAAACTGCAATGGAGCTGGTGGCTTAGTACGTTGCCTGCTAGGCTGATCACCTGACCCCACAAGAATAACATGGATCACGTTGTGTATGCGCGTCCATTCTCTGGGTAAGTTCAGCTTTACTGCAACATTACCAACCATGCTGTCCACCTCAAAAGAACCCATATACGAGGGTTTGAGTTTCCTGACACCAGGACCTGGCTGCCTGAAGTTCTTCGTACTCAGCAGCACCAGACCTCCTGGGTTAAACTCTAACTCCCTACGATGTGCATTTCACTCTCTGAGCCATACGATTCTGAGCAGCCTGCAACTCCTGCTTGACTCTCCTTTCCATTCCTTCAATTCCTTCATTGTGGTCCGTCAGCAATCCTGTTTCTGTGCACATTTATAGGTAACACCTCAATGCTGCAAAGGCTCGCACAAGAGCTAACAACTCCTGTTCTAGAAGATCTGTAGTGGCGTAGTTCACCTCAGCTTGTGTGAAATTACTACTTGTATACGCCACTACGAGACCACCTTGTAGTACTAGTACACCACCCGTTAGTTCCCACAACAGATGCATCAGTGTGTACTTGGAATGGCTGGCCCCGATCAGGTACAGCAAGAACGGGAGCACTGATGAGTGCCTCCTTTAATTGTTCAAATGCTGTGAGCTCCGCCTGACCCCAGTCATCCCACTTATACTGCCTCGCAGTATCCTTGCTTGTAAGAGCTGTCAGAGGAGCAACCATAGTATTGAAATGGTTGACAAACTTGCGGAAATAATTCCCAAGTCCTAGGAAGGCTTGCAATTCCTTCAAGTTTTTAGGTACTAACGTACTAACTATTTGGCTATCACAGCTACCTTCAATGGATCAACTTTAACCCCTTCCCTGCCAACTACGTGGCCAAGGAAATGCAACTCAGGTCTGTTGAGCTCGCACTTACTAAGCGTCACTTTCAGCTTGTGCTGCCTCAACACCTCTAATACAGTACGCAAGTGCTTCTCATGCTCTTCTGGCGTGCGTGACATGACCAGTATGTCATCCAGATATACCAGCACAATCTTCCCTATGTGCTCTTTAAAGATCTGGTTCATGACTCTCTGGAAAGTGGCGGGCGCGTTCGTCAGCCCAAAACACAACATTTTCCACTGTTTTTGTCCCATAGGTGTGATCATGGCTGTCTTAGGCTTATCCTCATCAATTATACGTATCTGATGATAGCCTGCCTGCAAGTCTAAGGACGAGAAAATCTTGCAGCCGTGCAGCCTGTCCAGCAAATCATCTATAGCTATGCGTGGCAGAGGGTACCTATCTCGCACTGTGATTTTACTTAGTGCCCTATAGTCAATGCACATTCTCAAGCTCCCATCCTTTTTTGATACAAAAAGCAATGGAGCACCGTACAAAGAACAGCTTGGCTCTATCAACCCTTTGCCCAGCGCATCTTGTACTTGCTTCATGCACTCTTCCTCTTCATGTTGTGACATACAAAAAGGCCTCATGAATGAAGGACTGGACCCCTGCTGCAGCCTGATCACGTGGTCTACCCCTCCCCTTGCTGGTGGGCACGCATCAACCGGCTTAAAGACATCCTCAAACTCATCCTTTATCTTGTCCACCACCTCTGGAGCTACTAGGCTTTCTTCCTGGCCTGCGACCATGCTTGCGCACGTCGTGCCCTGGTCCATTCGCTCCATACTGATCCTTTTGCACGCCACACCCGCCACCAGTTTCCAAAATGCTTTAGTATTCTCTGTGGATATTTAGGTTTAAAATGGGGTAACTTTCACTTGTAACTTGCAAAGCTGCATTGGTTTGCCACTTGCACCTTAAACAGCAATTCTCAGTGTTAACTTTTCTTGTGCCACTTGGACGCTGCAAAGAATAGTACAGCCCATAACTACTATGTTGCTTTATCTTCTTATATGAGTGTCACTATATGTTGTTGCGTGAATTTTGACAGGTAGCTGACGTGCAGTAGATATCCCTGAAGTTTTATCACCATGTTTACAAGTTTTACAAGGAAAGGCCTTCAGTCAAAGCGTGCGATTGCGAGCCTGCTCATAAAAAACAATCAGTTCATCTGAGTTCATGTAAAAAAATGTAGAGTTTGTTGTTGGTCTAATGCAAAAAAGTAAAAACGTCCTGTGCTCTTGCCTCTGAGAAGAAGGTAAGGTAAGATTACATTGCTACATATGCCTCAAAGGGCATCTCAGCGGAAACTTGGCAAAAGTCTGAATCCACAGCTAGCTAAACAAAAGAAATAGCAGCTAAAGGATGTCTTAAACAAATATATTTGTTTCATGTTTCCCTTAGCTTCTGTTTCTTTTGTTTAGCCAGGTGTAGTTTCAGGCTTTTTTCCAAACTTCCGCTGAGATGCCCTTTGAGGCATATATAATGATGTAACCTTACCTTAAACAGATGCATGTAGAAGAGAAAGTGTATAGAGAAAGAGAGCGTTTGTTTTGAAGAAGCGCGAAAAGAAGGCATCAAAATCTTCTCTGGGAATAAGGACTCATATTCCCTGCGAAGAGACACTGTATGGGGTTGTGTGCAGTGGAAAAGCTGGATGTGTTTACACTACACTTGCTTTTCTTCTTTTTAGCTAGGTAGATGCATACAATTGAGATCGCCTCTTTTTGGTCAGTAATGCCAAGGTGAGAGCGAGCTAAATCACTCTTGCCAGAAAAATGAAAATGGAAGTGTGAAAACTGGCTGTTTAGCTTCTAGTAAAAGCTTGCATCATTATTGCAACTTTGCAAAAGCTTGTGTTGAAGCTGTTAATTATATAGCATACAAAACAGCTGGTATTCTAGCCTACACGACGAAAAAAAGTACACTAAGTAAGAAAGCTGTTTAAAACATCAAGATAGCTACCGACAAAACGTATTATAACTAAAAGAAGATGCCGTCCTTTTGCTTATTTCCACCCCGGAAAGAAGGTGTTTAATATATGGGTACAGGGAAAAAAATATGCTAACATGGTACAGGAATGCTTCATTCCGTTAGAGAACATTAAATGCAAATTTGAGATAAGTATGCAAGCAAACAAATAAACGATAGCAGCTCTCTGTGCGCCCCCAGCTGGTGCCTGTGTCTACAAGAGAAGTCTGCCTTAAAATCATCATATATACCATGCTTTGATTGCACAGCATCAAAACTATTCCAAAGGCAAGGCGGCTCCCAATGCAGCTATATCCTGTGCCTCAACCTGAGTGGAAATTTTGCATTAGGCTCAGTCAGTTTGGCGAGATCATGGATTGGATACAACTCATGATACGAGAATATTTGCTGTGCACATAGCACTCTCTTTGTACATATGAAAGAGGTCACAACAAAGTGAGTGGCTGCACACATGAGCTGCAACTATGCCCTACTGTGACACTAGGAGTACTCAATCAAATTTCTCAGATCTTCTAACATGTCCTCAGCCATTGTGCGCACACACACACTCTAAAAATCTTAACAGCTGTGGCCTTTAAGCGCCTTTCTTTGCACTCATACATAAGCTTCTTTCAAATGGTGTAACGCACCTTGGGCATGTGATCTAGCAGCCCAGCGCAAGATAATGAAGTGCGTAGGTAACCCCACAAGTGAGGGGCACCTGGGTTGAGCTGTAGGGCACGTACATAGAAGCGGGCAGACCTGCATGTATATTGCGGATATTGGTGTGTGTGTGCATGTGCTTATATGGATGTGTGTGTGAAGTTGAAGGGACTAGCGCAAGATAAATGCCAATTTTGATTTGTGCAAAAGGAAAGATAAAATATCCAGCAAGCTTGGCCCAGGGGATGAAATGAATTGCAGAGCAGCAGAACAAGCCCAAAGGCATAGTCATTTTTTCTTAATTTCCACCAATTTGCAACCCACTTTTCATAATCCCCGATGTTGGCATAACTTATGCCCATGTTGGTCCAGGCGCGCATGTAATTGGGCTTCAGATTCAATGCGCGCTGGTAGGCATGGATAGCCTCGGCACTGTGGAGCAACGACAGGTGGACTGATGGTTTGGTGTGTGATGCGGTGGCCTATTGATAGTAATTTTGCAACTTGAATAGCGTTATAAGAAGGCAGATATGAGCACAAAACATGCCTCACCTATTTCATCGAACAACGTAACAATGGCGGCGTACCCTAGCTCCAATTGGTCATCCTTTCAATATTCTATCCAACTCAATCGAAACAACAACATAACCCCCCACACACCCCTGCTCGTGGTCTTGTTTGCAATTACATGCGCGAGTGCCTCGTGAGCGTGGCCCCAACTATTCAAGCCTCACGACTATTTTTGAATGCAAACACAGACACACCACGCACACATACACACTTTCAAACGCAACATTATGAGAATTTCCTTTCCATTCACCTGCGTGAGTGGTTTGCAAGCGTCGCCCCCAGCTTATTCCATAAGCTGTAGTCCCCTGGCTGTAGCCTTAAGCCACCCTCAAAAGCAGCGATGGCAGCATCATACTGCAAGCAGAAACTCAAGGCACTGATATATTAAGAATGGGAGGCAAACACTGCAGCAGAGTCACATGTGTGGCACACAGCATGGGTGTAGTGTCAAGAAGGTAGGCAACAGAAGAAGAGAGCGAGAGCAAGTGGAGTGAGGTTGGTGAGTACGCGTAATACTGAGCAGGATGTCACAACACTCAGGAACATGATCCCACCTGACGTGCAAGGTGGTGCAAGACACCTAGTGCCACCTGCAGCTCAGCGTCTGCAGGGGCGGCCTTGGAGGCGGCACTGAACAGCCGCACCTGTGCGCGAACAAGCGTGTATTTTTGTGCGTTCAAGTACACGTGCATGTATGGGTGAGTGAGTGACTATGTCACACAAGTGTGTGTGTGCACAGGTGTCACGAGCAAGCCTTCTATGTTCAACGCTCTTTGTTCCTGTTTGGGAGGGAGGTATTAGGCTAATGTGGCAGAACAGTACAACCACACCACCCACAAGGCTTAATGTTAATCAGCTCTCCGCACAAAAGAGGCCTTGGCTGCCGCCTACCCTCTTTCCCTATATACATACAAGGTGATACTTACCACGTGGGAGAGGCCTTGGCTGCTATCCGGAGGCATTGGGCCTCCCATCTCTTGCACTGTTTGTCCGTAAGCGGGGTGGGCAGTGAGCCACGCTGCCAGGTGCTGGACGGCCTCCCTGCATGAGCAGGTACACAGAAGTGCAGGCATCGGAAAGGTTTCTTGACATCCTAGTTAAAGGTGCTGTTATCCATGCTGCCGGGTGCTGGACGGTTTCCCTGCTTGAGCAGGTACACAGAGGGTGCAGACGTTGACAAGATAATTTATTAAGTTGCTGATGTTTATGCTGCCCTGGCAGGGTGCAGTTCTAGCTAATCTGACCGTGGGTCGCTGCTGCAGGTCCACACACAAGAGAGGCCTGTGCGCCAAATGGGCTCTGTATGTGAACTTAGTTTTTCAAAAGCGTACAGAGGTCTGTGTTTGGTAATCCTTGAATCTCCCGACACACAAACCAGTCTGCTCACCCTGTGTCTAGCTCATTTGTGTGGCTCACGCCCAAAGCCATCAGCACGTCCATGTTGGATGGGTTGGCAGCCAGGGCACGCAGCATGGCGGCAATGGCCTGTGTGATGTGTGTGCATAGGTAAAAGTGTGTGTACGTGTGTGTGTGTGTGTGTGTGTTCCATTGCATGCATCCACGTATGCACACGCAGCAATCGGTATTGCCGCATTGAAGATCCGCCTTGCACAGGGAGAATGCACAATGGTGAATGTGTGAAAGTGACAACAGAGCCATCATCTTTGTGTGCAGGATACTAGCCATGCTTCACCTGCATATGCGCGTTGCTCTTTTCAACGTGGAGGTTAGGTGTAATATGTGTTTTTAAGAGGCATACAAAGGAGATACAAAGCATTTGTCGCGTTCATGAGAGGGGGGACATGGGCATACTTGGTAATTTTTTTCCATTGATGATGAGCGTACCACATGTATGTGCTCGGATGAGCAACGGCACACCAAGCTTAGCTAGATCTCTGTTCGGCAATAGTATAATATATAATATATTTTACATGGTATAGTGACAGGACAAAGTTTCCAGAGGGGGGACACTGGACAAAAGCCAAAACATGCTCCTTTTTGCATGAAAGGTGCAACTACTCACACGTCACTTCATCAAATTGGACCCGACCTAGCTTTAAACTGATGCTGACTTTATAAGCTACCCGAGCATGTGCTCAGATTTAGACAAGTCGCCCTACGTATGGAATGACAGGACTAAAAGCACACGTCGTGCACCTGTACCCTAGATGGGTGCTTTCCAGGGGGAATGGCACATTGATTTGCATATCTCGCCAACCACTTAGTCTTTTTGCCCCATTTTTCTTGCAATGATCTTTATTTATTTTAAGGATTTCAAAACACTAAAAATCACCGGGTTTGGTGCACTGACTGGTCAGATACAGCATATGACTGCTCAAAAAGTAAGGTTCACACCGCGGCCGATTAAGTAAGGGCCCCCTAACTTGCAGGTTTCAAGCTTAACTGCATTAAAATGCTGCATATCAGAGCTGAGCTTGAAACTTGCAAGTTAGGGGGCCAATACCCTAGGAGCATGCAAAAACCATACCCATTTTGGGCCTCAGTGTCCTCCCTCTGCAAAAATTCATCGGGAAACAGTATAACAGTGTAACAATAATAACGACTTCCGGCATATGCATGTACGAACCTGGCTTGCCCTCAGACCATCCAACCGTTCCTATCCATGCACGTAAAACTTTGCACATGCTGCCTTGCAAATTGCAAGATCAGAAGACTACGTGCAGCAACTTCTGCAAAAAAGGCGTGCAGCTCTCAAATCGGACCTGCTGATCATCGTCATTTTCTGCGTGCACTGTGCCCAACAGACGCCAGGCCTCTGCGTGGTCAGGCTTGGCGGTGACCTCAGACTCTAAAGCCAACACCGCCTCATTTAACACGCCTCGCCTGCATCAACGCATGTGTAGAAACCAGGGCGTGTGAATGACCAACGATGACCTTTGTACTGTGAGTGTGTGTGTGTGTGCTTGCACTGTCTCATACAGCACACCTGGCCTGCCAATAAGCATACGCAATTAACAATGTTCAGGCACTCTGCAATGAAGGCATGGCCTCAGCGCATGTGACCTTAGTGTTCAAACCAGACTACTTTGTCCAGCCTAGCAAGTATGCATGGAATGTGCGACATAAGGGATTGTGTTCAGCATGTTTAATTGCAAGTGTGCACACAACCAACCCAAGCGGCAAAAATCATCAGAAAGATGTATCCTACAAACAATTGACCACATTCCTGTCAATTGTCGAGAGATAACTACCAGACTGTACACGTACACCATTGGAATTTGAACAAGCAAAGGCTAGAGGGCTTTGCTTTAAAGTGGCTTGCAACTTGCTTGAAAGAAGAGCGCAGCTGTTGTGCCTCCATTTTGGCTTTCTGTGATATAAGGTCAATCCAGCAGCCTGCCTTGAAGGTTCAATCACCCACCTGAACAAATCCTTGCCTTTAGCAAATGCTTGGGGGTCGCCATGGAAAGGATTGTCAGAAGCAAACACGTATTCTCCCTTCCTGTAAATTGAAAGAGCAGTACATCCACACATGCACTTATTCTGCATACCAGTGTTCTCAGTCTTGGGCCACCAAATGCATCAGCGATCAGGACACACACTCACACGCAGTCCAGTGAAACGTACAATGCGGATATGCTGATGGTGCAGTCAATGTATGGCATGTGACTGATTAAGGCATAAATGCGTTTATGATGTCCTGAAAACCAGGAAGCTCCTCTCCAGCCTCATTTTGCTCACCCCACCAACTGCAAGCGCCGTGCACTTCCAATCATTTAAGGGAGCATGGACGTTTTTAGCTCACAGACCAAAGTTGCACGAGCAGCACTCTCTTTGCAAGTCACGCTCTGGTTGGACCAAGCATACCATTTGCAGCCCATACCCTTGGCCAAACCTAATTAATCTACCCCAAACTACTCGTACCTCTATCCTTGCTACCACAACAAACCTTGCACACCCCACACACCCTACACAACTCACGCTCTAAGAGGGCCCATCAAGCCATCCGCAGTCTGGTGCATCTGGCCAAGCCCATAGATACGCTCCCACTCCTTGAACTTGTCCTCATCACCGGCTGTAGCAAACTCCTGAGCCCACTCGTCAGTGTCTTGCTGCTGCCACGCGTCCCCCTGTGGAGAAGGATACAGGGAATCAAATGAGCCAGGCGGCAAAGCTGTATTTTCGTTGCTACTGCAAATTGAAGGCAGGGGGTGCCTGTGTGGTGACTGGAAATTCTCCCTTTATTTATACGATTTGTTGCAAAGCTGTATCATTTATGCGCTTAATCTGAGTTGTTATGAATTCAAGACAGAGGGGCACTTGTGGTGCCAGAGACCTCCCTTAATAACAAAGGTAAGGGGAAAAAACTGACATTCACCTGGAAAAAGTCAGTGTAAACAATAAAGAGTGCGTGTTTCCCAACCCCCTTGCTACGGCGTACAGTGACAACTGCGAGCGCTGTTTGATAACTCACAACGGACCAGTTCATGATAAATCTCAACACCACCCCCAAAAGACCTAAAAACCAATCGCACTCGGATTCCTGCCCAGCAGCCCAAACAGTATGTCAATACGTCGCAAAGTACATCAAGTCACGCCAGCACCTTTTCTTCCGTGTTTCACGCACCGATGCCTGCCATGCACGCTCCAGTTCTGCATCCGTGCCAAGATTTAATCCCTGAGCCAGCTGGGAGGCAAACTCGTCGCCCCACATTTGGGGGTGGGCCCCCACACCAGCCCGCACCTGTGAGCACCCACAGCCCAGGAGTTAGGTCATAGTAAGCAAGTGGCACACTTTTTGTATTGAGCCTCAGCATTCAGCGTCAACGCCTGCCTGCGCCTGTGAGCGTACAGTGTGAAGGAGATACGAGGTGCTCATCGTTTCGATCCCTGTGACAGCTGGCAAATAGAATAGCGGCAGCAGCTGCATCGTGCCTCGACACTCCTCCACACCTGCGCATACAAAGAGACACCATCTTGCCCAAGCTGCAAGTGTTTTGCGCGCCCTTAGGAACCTGGCACTGACAACCACGCACGCGCACCTGCTGCTGCTTCTGCTCTTGGCTCCCAAACTCTGCTGCCCACTGCTGGCCGTTTGCGCCCATAGCTGCCACATGTGGGGGCTCTGCCTGCTGCTGGCTGCCGAACTCAGAGGCCCATTGGCTAGCCGCTGTGGGGCGCTCCACGACCTACAGAAAACAATATATGCGGGACACAGCGTTTGAGTTTTACCCACAACCTGTGAACAGCAACTGATGCAACAGAGTAGATGAGAGCATGGGAGATGCAGAAGGACATATGCTCCATGACCACTGCAAAGGAGATCACAATTTTAAAATGTCTGTGGGTGCTGGGCAGAAAGACAAAAGCTTTCTTACTCGGTTTTAGGGACCCACATATTGCCAAACGTGGGAGCAAACCGAATTGCATTCAGGTAGGCCATGGTTTCCTAAATCTGCAAGAGTTGTAGGCTGTTACAGCTTGACAGTTTGCATTAACAAAAGCCAAGGAAGAGGGTCACTCAACAATGGGAAGCAAGAAATGCTGAATGCCTGCCTGAATCTGCATGCAAGTATGCTGAGGGTGAAAGGGTCAAGGTCGTGCATGTACTGCTCTCATTTGAGACAGGACAAAGGGGTCTCACCTAGTCCACACAAGGTCAAAAATGTGTTGCTACACACTCCCAGTTGCACACACGCTCATACACCGATGCACACATACACACATTATATCGACCACGTGCACACACGCACCTTATTGTCCTCAAACATGAGTTCCCCTCTGCTCATTTTGCTTACAAACTGAAGGAACTGGCTGTTGCGCATCTTAGGGTTAGCATCCTTGGACAGCACGTCTGCAAGGGCACGCGTGCTTCGCAACGCATCAGCGCTGGATACACTGCGGGCAGGTAGCACAGAACACATGGAGCCAGCAAAGTTTTTACTGTATATATAACATGAAATATGATATAATACCAAAGCATTAAACATGCCCCAGCACAGGGGATTGCCATAGAAACTTCCTCGGACACCATTAATCAATAAATGAGTGAGACATCACACAACTTTGGCCACCACATGCTTCTCTCCTCTCCTCATATTGATCCACTGGTTCACAAATGGATGTACGGCCAAAGCTGCAGAGACACATATTAGTTTATTTGCCGTTCCTTCCCTAATCCGCACCTTGCATTAAAACCTGTGCAAGCAAGGTGCAGCTTACAAAGACAACTACTGCACCGCAGCTACCCTAGGCTACGGTGCAGGCAGGCAGGCAGGCAGGCAGGCAACGTGCGTGCACATACATGCATAAACACACAAGCTCCTGAGCGTACATACACACACGCACGCACAACACACACTACGCAACTTGAACTCAAAATCAAAATGGGGCAAACACTCAAAACCAAAAAAAACAAGCACACACACCGGAATGCGACACCAAAAAAACGCCCACAACAAACATGCTTGTGAATCGCATCGCATCATTGCTCACTTATGCGCCCGTGCTGCGCTGGCGTGCTGTGCTGTGCTAAGCTCCTCTGCCCATGCCTCCCCTGGTTGCTGCTGCTGATGCTCTGCGGCAAAGCTGTCCACCCATGCCTGCCCTGGCCGCTGCAGTTTGCAAGATGTTAGCAAATATAATCAGTGGTACTTCATATGTCTGATGCTTTGTGGCAAAATTTACCTACCCTGGATGCTGCAAATTGGAAAGCAAGACGGAAAAAAAAACACAATGGTATACACAATGGTATACACAATGGCTGTTGCTCTGCAGCAAAGCCCTTAATTGAAGCTGCTACATACAATAGGATGAACAGAGGGATGAATTGGTGTTCATGAGCCGGATGCTACTGCAGCAGGTCCGTCTGCATAGAGGCCACTGTCGAGCCTGCCAACATAAAGCGTGCATTCACATAGAGTAATAGAGATTGAAATGGGGCACGTTGTCACAGCAGAAAATATAACCAGCAAATCTTTAAATTACGCTTATGTGAGCATATGGACGTCACGTGGTACAAATGCCCCTTGTCCCAACGTCCTTGTCCCAACGCCCAGGCACGCCCCTTAGGCACAGTGGGCACGCCCCATGCAGGTCGAGCCCTCCGTCTCAACCTGCACGTTGCAGCTACTATTCTCACACCCCAACCCTTTCACGCCGATACCCACAAATCCTAGGTGGCCCAGTGAGCTTCCATTTTTCACAGGGTTGAATCAAACATGGAGTTAGGCGGGCTAGCGATCACATCTGGCGCTGCACGAAGCTCCCTGTCAAACACATGCTCTTCAGACATCAAACCCCATGTCTCAGCTGCGCATGATGAATTTGCTCAAAGCTGCGCCACCTTGAGACACACACAGGCGCTCTTCCCTCTCACCTGCTGCTGTTGCTGTGCAAAGCTCTCTACCCAGGCATGTCCTGGCATAGGGGGCGGCAGCCGTCGCTGTTGTTGCATGGCAAAATCCTCTGCCCAGCCGCCTGCTCCCCCGGCTTGGTTGACGGCAAACTCGTTGGCCCATCCAGTGGATAATGGCCGACCGTCTCTGCTAGTGATTGAGTAGAAAAGGTACCATCAGGCTGCTACAGGGAATCTGCTTGAAGCTTTGTAAGGGTATGGCCGATCGTTTCTTCTGGGTCTTTATGCATTGCTGCTGGGGATTTATTTTCGCCCAAAGCTGGAAAGATATGCTAGGATGTGTGTGTGTGTGTCCTGGCAAGTTGCTGCAGGCGTGAATAAGAACCCGCCGTGCTACGGCTAATGATCAGAAAGAAGGCAGACAAAGGGATTGGAGATTGATGAGCTGGACGCAGCATGAGCATCAAGGTCCCTGGCACCTAGGGTCTGCCAGAGCCTTTTTTGGCAAGATGTTACAGGATGTATACAGAAGCTGATTTATAATCCCTTTCAGACACACACATCATGTACCGAGCACTGAGTATGTTCACATGGCTCTGGCTGTCTCTGCTGGTACTGCACCAGTGGCCTGCCGTAACACTTCCAAGGCAAGATGCAAAACGTGTAAGGCAGTCGCTCAATGCAACACGTGATGCCTACTCAGTGTCCAGCGGCTAGTTAGTCACAAAGATGCGCGCGAAAGAAAAGTGTTGCGCTGCCTGCACCGACTTGCATCACATGCACATCGCCCTCAATAAGCTGTGCGTACATTGAGCCACGCTCAATCCACTTTGACCCTAAGGAGAGCTCACCTCAAATTGGGCAGCTACAACAAATTCAATCAGTCCCACCTTTGAAGCCCCGCCACTCCTCTGCTCCCCCAAATCTGATCCCAATTCTCTGCCGCTGCTCTGGCGTCTGCTGCGACCTCGGTACCCATGGGGCCAGCAGGCCCTGCGTGGTGTGTATATATGTGTGTACTTGTGCACGGGTGGGTGCGCGTGTGTGTGTGTGTGTGTTTGGTAGAGTAAGAGTGAATGTGAATGCAGTTATAAGAAAGAATGTGCAAGCACAATGCATGTGTGTGCACGCGAATGCACGCAGTAAGGAGCGGCTTGGCACACTGGACGATGAATGGCACACTCATATGAACACAAGATTTTGGCACAGGCTAAAAAAAACTTACACAGGCTCAAAAAAAGTAGTATAGGCTCAAAGAGATTTGCATAGGCTCAAACACACCTTGCTGGCCCTGGGCCCAAGCTTCATGCAGTTTCGCATCGTGCACGTGGGCCATGTCTACTGGGAGCTCAGAGGGGTTGATGTGCAGGGAGGCAAGCAAGTTGCTGACCTGCATGCAAGAGTGACTGTACACATGAGTGAAGAATGCAGGAGGCTTCATTCATTGGAAGCTTGAGCATCAGAAGCAGAACACCTCATTTCTTTCCCTTCAGATCATCATTCAATGTAAGTGGTGAGTGCCAGCACACCTAAACGCTCGATTGCAGCAGATTAACAAAACCGTTGATCTGACTCAGTGTGTGTGGGGGGGGACGTATGTTGATCTGAATGAGATTGTGGCATACTCAACCTTCATTTCAAAGAAGAGTGGTCAGGGATCTGCTGAATCAATAGGAGCACCACTTACTTGTGTTGCTTGTTCACACGCATGGCACACACGAGAAAGCAAGCTAGACTTTTCACAAGTAGACAAGCACTTGCAGAGCACCTTACAATTCAAAACACGTTAATTAACGCACACACACAAAAGACCACCCACACCTGTTGGACTGCAAGAGTATGCCCCTGCTCTGCACATGCATAACAGGTTAAAGCAACCTCTCACACGTACATGGACATGCACAACACACGACACGAACACACCTGCTGGTCTGCGAATGCGTCCCCCTGGTCTGCATACACATGGCGTGACATGATGGTGGCCCTATCCCTGATGCGACACTTGTCTCCAACCTGCGCAAAGAACAAAAACATCGTGATGAATCAGCTGGACGAGTGTAGAACATACAGATTATGTTGTCAGCTAACGACTCCTGAACATTGAGCCGCTTTCTTTTTACCAGGAGTATCTTCTGCTGACTGTGCTTGGTGAACACAAGAATGAATGGCCACAGTATGGCGATGCGGTTAGGTGCAATTGAAAGCTCCAAATAAACAAATCATCATGGATGCACGCAGCATCTATCAGGAGCATGCTTGCAGGATATTGCAAAGATGAAGCTGCCGCATTTACTACAGGGGTACACACCCTCAGGATTTCATAGCAGAGCAAAACAAATGACTATGCACCCATGCACATACGCACACAACACACACAAGCTTGCATACGCACCGACAGGCTTCCACCCAGGGCAGCCGGCGGCAAGGGAGTGAGGCCTGCGCCTGCAGGTGCCCCCGCGCGCGCAGCATGGAAAAAGCTATGCAGGTGCTGTGCGATGGCAGGTGGGGGTTGTTGCTGCTGCTGGAAAGGGCCTGCCGGGAGGGTGTAGGGGGGGGGGTGC
>Ga0307945_1002830_pt1 | contig 14099 bp, 12 predicted proteins | sample OrgLakmetagen228_FD_201818 | JGI IMG/M metagenome (GOLD analysis project Ga0307945, IMG submission 201818) | Saline water microbial communities from Organic Lake, Antarctica - #228 | ecosystem: Environmental > Aquatic > Non-marine Saline and Alkaline > Saline | place: Antarctica: Organic Lake...
AGTGTGTGTGTGTGTGTGTGTGTGTGTGAGGGGTGATTGTGTACCTGTGTAGTGCTCGGACTTGCCAGCCAAGCCATCTTTATACCTCTTGGTTACTCATACATAAATATCTTTATTTGAAGCCGAACCCTTCCAGACCTGTCTCAGATTCTCAAGGGCCGTGGACCCCCTCTTTGATCAGTTACTTTTTACCTCAATCGATTGCATCAGAAATAGTCGCGTTGTTAGCCTGACGGATGGCGAGGCTCTAGAGGGGCTTTGGCATACACAGCATCATCTATATTTGGCCACGCCTGTGTCTGATCATACACGTTTACCCTATATACGTATTGAACATCATGTGCACACAGGAAAAGAAAGGGCAGGAAATGAGCAGGGAGTTCAAGAAGAATTTGTCAATTAAAAAAGCAGTTTGAAACATCCACCTGTTGTTCAGCTTTATTTTCGCACTTAAAGCGCCATGTTCACTGGACAATAATTTGGCCCGACGACAGAGCGGCAACACTCGGCTGATCACGTGCTCTCTCCTTTTGATCCCTTGTTTTCAATTTGATTGATGTTCAAGTAGAGCGAACCGATCTGTGCTGTGCTACGTGCCGTTTCCATTTTTGGGTCTTCCAGCCAATTTGGGAAGGGGTTTAGGGGTCTAGGGGTTAGAGACAGGCAAAGTTTCGGGCAAAGGTCAAACTTTTACCAAATCTGCTCTTTACACAATGATAAGGTGAATAACTAGCCTGCCAGCCAATGTGTTACCACATATATATAAAGCGGTCTGGAATTCAATGGAGCTCCACGGTGTGCTCCATTCCCCCCCCTAATGCAATAGTTTTGACTGTCAGTCTTGTCCATCATAAACGCGCCTTTTGCAGCGCGACAACCACGGCCGTTCCCGTGAGCGGTGGATTCACTGCCTATTTTTTCCATTTATTACTTTTTTGTATCTTTGCCACAGAATTGTGCTGTGAAGTCACCATGTTTTGCGTCTTTCTAAAAAAAGACGGCAGATTCTGTGGATGGACTGTGACAGGCTACACGTAATTGTATGCATGTAATTGTATGTTGGGACTCATCCGTGTATTATATAAAGGACATGTCGTAGCAAACAAATGCCACACGTGAAAAAGTTGGGTTATGCCTGCACAGGCCTTCTCTCCTGTATGAAATGTATGAGAGCAGCTGGCAGCTGAAAAGTGTTTCTCTGTGGAGCCTTTATTACAGTCTTGAAGCCAGTAAAAATTTGACTGATCTTAAAACGTTCCTCACATCGCAGAAAGAAAATCAGCAGCATGGAAATTTTTTGTAAGAAGCCTGCAAAAGCTGAATCTTGCCCTCAATGTCCTGTTAATAAGTACAAAACCCACTTGATCACATCTGGCATTCACTGTTTATTCCATAATTACAAACTCCTCAAGGCGCTTTTTCTGCGGTCGCATAGCTGTAGAAGGGGGCTATGGGAGGGATCTGCAGTTGCACGGGAACGTTTAGTTCAGTGATCATAGACTCAAAGACACTCGTGTGCACAAGCTCATGTTTACTTGAGAGTGTTGTCGTAATTTTAGGAATGCCTTTATCGTGGCATCTAGCAATCCTGCATTATGATAACTCTTCAGTTTTGCTTCCGTTGCCTAGTTAGATCTGCAGATCAAGCCACTTTATGACTTGATGTCTATTCCTTACGATCGAAGTCCTCTGCTCAGCTCAAAGTATCTTGGAATTTATATTACCTTGTCAGACCATTTGACGTGTGGGAGCTGAGTGGCAATCATGTCACGGGGGTTCATGTAGCTGGATAGGCGCAGTTCACCAGTGTGCCCCCCAGCCTCCTCCTTTGCATCTTGACTGGCAGCCCTGAGGAAGCCACTGACACCTGATGTGCTGTCGTCCAGCCCAAACTTGTACGCTTCTCCTTTGTTGGCCACGGACTGCACTTGTGTGTGTGAGTGTGTGCTTATAGTCACTTTAAAATGTGTGTGTGATTGCCATGAAAGCTTGAAATAGCTCAATGAGGCAGAGGATTTATGGGCAAGGACTGTACGTTAGACCATGTTGATTGCCAATCTATGGTTGCGTGTTTTCCTAGTTGGTCATGTTAGTACAAATGAGGTGCCCAAAGAACATGTATGCTTAATACTGCAGCACGATCTTGTCACGACTTGCACTGTTGCAGTTCAACACTGATGTATCGATGATTACTCATTCCTGCTGCTTCGTCATTGCAAATCCGTTTGCCATTTTTATCAATCCAAATGTGTTTGCAGCATTTTATCCAATCGTGCAATATGCTGTGCCAGTAAATTCAGCACTTCCACTTGCTCAAAGATTGCTAGGACAACACCTCACCTTTGCTGTCGTCTTGAAACCTGTGTATTTGAAGCCAAGAGGCGAAGCGCTCTTCCCTTCCAAGGCGGCAGCGTGCATAAAATCAAAAATCAACTGCATTGACACGCAGAGTGCAAAAAACAGCGTTGGACGGTTTGAACATAACCTGCAGAAATTGTTGCCTCAACCGTTTTCGTTTGTATTTCATTTCTGGCTATTGATCTAAGGCATCTATGTTTCTTATTCAAGTGAATGTACTACCAGGGCAGTAAACGTGATCTTACATGTCACCAGGGCAAGCGACAATGGGAATTGAAAAGCGGTAACAGATGTATGCAATTGAACATGGGTGCATTTTGAGTTTTGTGGACCCGGTACCAAAGCGGCCCCTTTTCCTTAATGTGGGGAGCGTTTATTTTACTGCCTGCGCAGTTTTATCTTATTTTCATGCACAAGCCATGCTAATCTGTCATTTGTCATTTGATAGCATAATGGCTCTGTTTCCTTTAATAACGTGAGGAGTGGTTTTCTATACCTTAGTAATTCTTAAGACCAAAAGTGTATCAAAAACAAGGGTCAACCGAAAGACTAGCAGCACCACCTGTCTTCTTTATAAACCCTACTCGGTCTTTGGGTGGGGCGCTCAGTATATATCGAGCACATTTAAGTATTCACTTTTGCACGCTATTAAATAGCAGACCGTAATTTACAACTCTATCCATCCTACATCCAGGGGCGCTAAACTCACTTTGGATCCAGGGGCGCTGAGCTGCGTGATGCGTTTCACCAATTTTCGCGCGGCACTGGGTGGGAGGTAGTAGATCAGTCCCTCCATGGTGAACAGTGTAGGCACCGTTGCATCGAATCCAGTGGAAGCAAGTGCAGTCCCAAGGTCCATCTTGCTCAGGTCTGCTGGGACATACACTGGTGGTTCTACCTGTGCGTACAAGCATGTTAATATATGTGAATCCTGATATTTATTTGCGAGGTGTTCGGACGGAATTCAGACATCATTGGTGGTACGTTGCATTGGGAGGCAGGCCAGTTTACCTGACTTGCTGAAACAGACTGGGCGACCTAACCTTCCCGCCTCAAGTAGAGAAACGAAATTTTGGCTATTGGGTACCAAATGTTATCGACGCCATCAATTCTTGATTGGCAGCTTTCTTAGTCTATTAGGATATTAGGACATTGTTCATGGCCGCTTTGGTGCTCAACTGCATAGAAAAAAGGAATACGCATGAAGCCTTGGCTACTTACACCTTGCAAAGCAGATATGGATTAGAAGGGAACTTCTAGTCCGATCAAAAAAGGCTCCTTTGTGGCAAGAGAGGGACGCACGGAAAAAGCACTAGCAGAATGAAAGAACGAGCGAAAGAGGCACTATGAGAACCAAGGATGACACAGCCTGTACAGTACTCACCCCATGCGGCACCATGTTCAGTTTGCCAGCGAGGTGCTGCTTACGCGATGATGCCTCTGGGAGATCAACCTGCATGTATATTTATTCTGTTGGTTACCAGCATAATCAACTTGCAATTTGCTTTGAGGGGTCTGGTGAATTAATGGGCTCTATTGCTTGTCTTGTACCTCGAACTTTCTTTAGCTTTTATTCTGCTTCTCTGTACAACCCGTTAAGCACCCCCATTCCTTTTGGCTTCCCACACATGTGACTCTTTAAGAGGCCATGTTTAGCTCGCTCTTCTATTCCAGTGGTCAACCATTTCTCCTTCCAGAAGAGCCTCCTTTTGAGACTTACACTGTGCATTATATTTTGTCTTGGCCTATGATGACTCGGTGTTTGTCGTTGCCGCAACAGTTTGTCGTTGCCGCAGCGGCTGACAAAGCTAACCGTTTCATTCCCAACAAACGTAGAAGTGGATCAAATCTAGGTGTGCTCCTCCCTAGCAAAATCGTCAGCACTTCAATTTTTCTAGGTCACACCTCAAAAAATGACACGCCTCCGCCCACAGGAGCAAAGCGGTAAGCTCGTGTGTCATAACCAGCTGCAATTGCCACAACCTGTGCATTTAAGAACAAAAAAGCATATTGATTAGTCTCATGAATGTTTTGTACAAGCAAATCCCAACAACAAGGGGGTAGTTGCGGGACCTGTTGTAGCTGAGGTGTATTGTGACACAACCTCGTTTTGAAGAGCTAGCAAAATGCCATATGTATAGCAAACAAACGGCATTAACACCATGAAAGCGCAGCTCCCTCACACACTCTCTCACCTGCTTGATTACCCCTAAGTTCACAGCGCTCTTGACTGCGGTGTCGATCCACTTGGTTCGTGCATCAATGAAATTTATGCACCTGCACGATGGCGCAGAGTATGAATAATGCTCACACGTTGTTCATGCATTTCATTATGAGGTGCATAAATACAACTGGCACAGAGTATGTGCTGTGCTTTCACAAATTATTGGAAGCAAGCGCCCCTAAAATCCCCTTTGCAGATCTGCATCCTTCTTCTGCACCAAGCCCCCTCACCCTGGAACACCCCAAAAGCGGTTCTCAAGGGTGTTCTTCAGCTGCATGGGGGCCCATGGGATGTTTTTCAACCACCAAGACCGGGCTGGCATCAACTCATCCCGGATAGCCGCTGCACATGAAAATACCACAGCCCTGATTCATTATGTCATTTAGGTAAACAGGAAGTGATGAATATGACATGTGGATGAGCGAATGCACGCAACGTGCATTCTTACTTCACTTACACTCGCCTGTCACCTTCTAATTTCAGTTTTATACAAAAGAAATCGTTTGGAACAACTCAGGTTGCCTTATTTTCTGCTCTGGAGGAAAGGTACCTGAGTACTTTAAACATGCGAGTATTGTAAATTGTACTGATCTCTGGGTTTAATAGCAAGATCTATGTAGTATGTCCATAAACGCTTCTCGTGTAATACAGGGAGATGGTTGCAAAGGTTAAGGGCACGACATGAATGTGGCAGAATAGGCGAAAAGTGCGCTGTTAAGGGTGCCAATTAGTGAACGTGACTACGAGGGTGGTAGTACCTGCCAGATGGTCTTCGTTATGCGCTGGCATTTTGAGGATCTGATTAAGCGTGCGGAAGATGAGCATGTCGTAGTTGGTAGGGTTCAGCGAGACGGTCCAGTAGAGGGGCCCAAGCTTGGAGGATCCCTGCTGCAGCTGAGGCTGGACCTGTGCGATTGATTACAAGGCACAGGTCTTTTCTGTGTTCTGCTTGCTTCTGGCTTGGTGTGCACATTTCCTTTTCCTGCTTTCACACCTTTGCCACAGCCACATCGTCCCAGTTCTCGTGCGTTGCTTTCGTTGCAGCTTGCATCCTTCTCTACTGCAATTTTCAAATTTACAATGTTATATACTTTTTTTAAACGGTCCAAGGGAGAACGGGCGAATTGTGTTTCGTGCGTGTGATCGATATTATAGTGAAAAACATTATTTTGCAGAGTGATAGAAAGATCATGAGGCGCATTTGGGCGTTCGCCGTATTTTTCTTGTCTTCCGGGTACTCCCAAATGGCTGGGGCAGGTGCGAGGTCGCATTGTGAAATGATGAAGTAAATTGTTAGGCAAAATCTAGGCCATTGTAGTCGAAGACACTCCTTTCAAGGACATAATGCTCACAGTGCATTGGAGGCAGTAATTGGATCCCAAAACATGCGCCCTTATTGGTGGACGCTAGAAATGTAATGCAGTGCATGTGTTCATTGGTGTATGCACGCACAAAGTACATCAATCTAGCTGCCTTTCCATTGGCCATACAATATCTACCTGCCACCCTATTCACCTATTACAGCACGGTATAGCTTTGAGTTTAATTCCACATTGCTGCGCTGCAGCCTTGGCATGAGCACTGCAAATAACTAACATACGGAAATGACGCTGGTCTCTTCAGTCTGGACCCCTTCTGCTTGCAAGCTGCAATTGCCTCATTTCTCATTGTGTATGCTTCACTAATTGCCGTTTCAGAGACTTGCCCTCCTCCAGGATTTGATAGCGTTCAACATTTCAACCTGTCTGCCTTTATTGAAGCGCCGTGGTTTGTCCTTTCTCAAGTAAGGTGGCCAAGCTTTGTAGAAAGATCTGTGCGTGCGATATTCAGGGCCATGCCAATCCTCGGTTTGCAACCAACTCAGAGGGGAGACACTGAGGCCCAAAATGTGTGATTTTTGTATGCTCCTAGGGTGTGTGCCCCATGACTGGCAATTTTCAAGCTCGTGACTGTTAAGCATGATTTCCGAGCAGCAGCTGAGCTTGAACAGTGCCAGTCACAGGCACGAGCGTAGGAAGCTAAGGCGTGAACCCTACTTGTTGCTGCCAAACACACCACCTGCAGCACCGACGATTCAGTGATACCTACTCAGTATTTTGGAGTTTTGGCAAGAAAAAAAAGATATGTCAGATTGAATGGAATGAAAAGACTAAGAAGTTGGCGAAACATGCAAAATATCCTCTTTTCCAATGAACAGCACCCATCCAGGGTAAAAATGCCCTATGTTGCATGTAGTTTTGTGATCCTATACACAGAGTGACTTACAAGGATCTAAGCACGTGCTCTCGCGGCTTGTGACATTGGATTTGGTCCAAAGCTAGACTGGTCTAATTGTTCAAGTGGTGTGTAAGTAATTGCCCCTATAATATTAACCCCTCTGCCAAAATCATATCCATTCTATTTAGGTCTAAGACAGTTTTTGTTCGCTTTAAGTTCTCCTTTAGCCTATGATAGCTGTGAACATTTTTGGTGTAAGCCGACAATTTCTCTTTCCCTTGACACTGGCCTAAGGCCCCTTCTTTTTTCCTTTAGAAACTACCGCCATAAACAATAGGAAAAACTGAAGGCAACTAGCATTGTAAACTCTTCCACCAAAAAGCAAAAGCATAAGGAAATTTGAGGGGTATCAGGAGGGTTGCAAGCGTGGCCAGAAAACTCGTCATCCAGGTTTATTGAACAAAACAGACAGATACTTCCAACCGACTAGCTGATCATCACATGACTCATCCCGATACACGATGAGGGATGTTGGAAGTTCTGGAAGGAGTGTGTCTAAACAGGTTTGGCAGCGCAGCTGACAGAGTCGCAAGGCTCTATGGTAATCGAGGTTTAGAGCTTGGACAATCCTTCAAAAAAGCACAATTATACCATTCTCTTTACCGGCCTTTGGCAGGCTCCTTTGGTTTATCAGCCTGAGGACGAGCTTTACTGTGTGCGCGCCCGCTACTTGCCCATAAATGAAAACAATCTTCAGGTAGCTTTCGTTGTACAGCCGCAACCTTTTTTCTTGTATTGTACACAAGTTAGTTAGGCATGTCAAATGAAGCGTTTGTACCCACCCCGTGTTCTGCAAGCACTGTTAAACATTTGTTGTTATTTTCACCAAATGTTTCACACAGGAAGGTTTGCAAGTCTTCAATTCTGCAAACCAAGGATCCACAACAGGCCCCCCTGTTGGCACTAAGGGGGATTCAGGGTGAATGCCTAGCAAATACAAATACTACGTTACTCTCTTCATTGCTTCATCATTTTGCGCCATTTTGTTACCAAGTTGGTAATTGGCAGACAATCTTTAGTGCGGAAAAGCAAGTACAAAGAGTTTGGGGATCTATGTAGCTGATTACGATTTTAAAGTAGCTCAAGCCGCTTTTTTTTTTCCTAACGCACAGGTTTGAGCTTGTGGCCGTGCCACTAGACGCAGATAATGAGACGCAACGCAGCTCAAGCGATCCTTCCAAGTTGCGTGTTGGACCTGCTGCCTTGTTGCCAATTCTGCGCCTTGGAATGGCTCTTGAAGCCTTTGGCCCATACTGGATAGTAGCGACAGGTGAATGAGGCTGCAATGTACGGCATCGAGGAAGAAGCAATAGCACTTCGCTCAAAGAGATACTGCAAAGATAGATTCATGTAGGTCACTTGCCCACATGCAAAGGTTTTCCCCACATGCTGCAGAGAATTAAGTGATTATAATTGACCGAAAGGCTCGTAATAACCCAGACCTGGTTTCCCCTCAGGCTCCTCAAATACCAGCGTGTCCTATGAGTGGGCGATCATTTCTGGAGGGGCGCCGTCTGTTCCTACAGGAAAGGGCTGCCGTACAGGGCAGCCAGGGCCGCTTGAGGAGCAGTACTTTGGAGGTAAGGGTAAAAAGGGGGATGCTGTACCCACAGAATAAGTAGATTTACTTGAATATAGATTAAACCGTAGCCATTCCTCTGGCTTTTATTTGCTTATATCCCTCGTGGTGTACTGCCATTTTTCAAACAGGTCTTTGGCTCTTTTCAAGGGCTCCGACAAACGAGAGCAAGGCGGTTATGGTTCAAAAAGCAGAAGATATGGGCTTAGACACGACCGTGCTGAAAGATGTGGCGCATTCAGGATGCGATTACCCAGAGCCCTGAACAAAGAGCACCGCCCAGGAAGCACACTACATGGACTTTGCTATTCAGCACCTATTGTTGATATATTTCTGGAATGGTTTTCAGAGTGCCATGCCTTTAAAGTCAAGAGCTTATTGATCGCCCGACAAGCTGACTCAGATGCTTTTAACAACAAAATCGGTCAAGGAGACAGAATAGGAACCTCGCTGCTCTTCTAAATGTCAAATATCTGCAGGGTTGGCCAGGACCAAATACACGGTGTATGTATAGTATAAGGTACTTTTTGGCAGGGAAATCACCAAATATACGGTCTTATACCGAGTACACACACAATCCTGGCCGACCCTCGCGAGTAACATGTGTAAAGATTTTAGCTATCGTCTGTGGCTCCATAATTTATTGCTGAGTGGCTTCAGCCTTTGCAAAAACATTGTGTGACACAATTTAAAAAACCCAGAGGCTATACAGCAAAGTATTCAGGAAACAGTAGACAGGAAACTGCAAGGGGAATCAACCAGAAAAAGAAGAGCTGAGCGGTGGAAGACGTTATTACCGTACAGACTTGGGTTCAGTCCGCAGCCCCAGAAAAATATTTTAGTTTCACACTCCCGCATCAACCCCGCACCCTGGAAATATTTAATTTACACCAACCCACAGGGATTTTTGCCTGACAGGCTCCAAAATACGCCAAAAATCCCCGTTTTTCAATCCCGCACCCCCAAAATAAATAGATATTTTTCGTGCGCGCAGTCACCCCGCAGGGCAAAAAACGATATTTTTGCGCGGTGATATAAAGTCTGTACGGTAGATGGTGGTTGTCCCCATTGCTTTCTGCAAATTTGTAAGCCTGGTTCCCAGGCAGTCTCTTTGTGACTGCTCTTCTCCTTCTGAGTTTTTGGTAGTTGGTCCTATCTGACAGGCTTAATTGCTATCCAACTCCTTTGTCTGCTATAAAACACCTTCATTATAGAGAATAAATCCAGTTGCTTACATCCAGAGCAGAACAAGAAGCAAGGCAATAGTAAGCCGCGGAGGAACTTCCTAATTTTCCTCTTAGTGATTTTGAGGGTATTACATAGATCAAGGGGAGATAGCAAACTCCCTACTACGTGAGAAAATAAAGGAAAATTGAAAGAAGAAGGGCAGCAAGAGAGGCTGGTTGGACAGGAAAAAGGAGGCAAGGGGGGAGGCCTTTAGGGGGAGAAGGTTCAGGCGGAAAAAGTTGGATCCAAGAAAGAAAGAAAAAGTGTGCGAGGAAGACTAGAGTGGCAGGGCAAAAAAGAGGGTACACTGAAAAAACTGAGGCCTGGATACCTACACTATTAAAAGAGCAACCAGACACGGAGGCAAGAGAAGCTAGGAGCCAGCCAGGATAAGAGCAAACTAAGCCATAGAAATGACTGGTGCGCCAAAACAGGCTCCAACACAACTCCCCCTAACATAATTTTTATCCCTCTAGACACCCCTCTAAAGAGCGCAAAACCTAGACTTAGCTAAACAGAACAGCCTCACGGGAAACCTTTAGGGGAGAGAGGTTTCTTTGGAAGGGCTAAACCCTAACTTGAGGATCCTGGGCACGGAGCAGCGGTCTACGACCTACTCTCCCCAAAGTCAAAAAGAAAAGCGAATCCTACACAGACAGACGGGCAGGGAAATCAGGCAAGGGGTAGAGGGGTGAGGTAGCATCAAAACGACATATATTGCAAAGAGCGTAGCTGACCAACAAGCAAGGAAGGTGAGGCAGCACAGACGGCTGCATCAACACCAGCCAGGCAGCACAACTCACACGCTCACTAGGGGACAGGCACGCGCTAGAGAGGACGAGGCTTTGGCAAAACCATGGACCATCCAATCCCTTGACCCACTAAAAGGCCAAGACGAGGGGCGCCACAACTAAGAGAGCAGCTAAAAGCCCTCCTGGCCAGCACTGAAGAAAGAGGCTGAGCTCCAATGGGCAAACCCCCCCTCCCCCCCCCAGCTAAACCCATTAGCCTACCCGCGTAGGAGCCCCCGTGGAGATGGAGATGGTGCTGCTGCTGGTTGCCGGCGCCCTACTTAGTGTGTAGTGAGGCCTACCTGCACGCCGTTGTATCCCTCTCAATTTCGCTCTTTGTACACGATTTTACAGTCTTAGCCAGGTGCCTGCTGGTTCAGAGCTCATCTAACGGCAGGGACCGCAGCAAGAGAGTGAAGTAGTCCATTTTTGATGTTCCAGACCCTCTCGTAGTGCATTTGCTGTTACTCACACATGAGTTTTATGTATGATAATAATTGCCTCCCTCATTCTTGGTATTCTCAGTGTGACAGTGCTTCCTTTATTTATGTGCCCAAAACACACAGGAGATGATTCCCCTCCTTGATTCAATGCGGTCGGTTGATCCTGGTAGAAGCACACTGCACCTTCTGTTTATCCTTGGGCACTTGAGGGCAGCCCAGAAACTGCAAGGGGGATCATCACGCCTATACACTGTGTTCGTTGATTTCAAACAAGCGTACGATTTGATTCCAAGAGACAAGTTGTGAGATCACATGAACTACTGTCAGATGCCTCAACATCTTGTGTCCATCCTCCAGGGCTTGTATCACGCTGGTGAGTACACGATGCTGGATGGGGACAAAAGAGCAAATGTGCAACCATCTTTAGGTGTCAAACAAGGATGCCCCCTCTCCCCCCTCCTCTTTTCAATCTACTTGAATGACGTCAAAAGCCTGGCTGAAGGGGTGCAGGGCGCGATCACGGGCATTTTACGGTGACCCACATGCGGTTAGCATAATCTTTCCCTTACAATTGCTGATCACAACGAGCTACAGACCATGCTTTAACAAACTGAGATTTCATGCCCAAAAGAAGTCCTTGACAGTAAACACCCAGAAGTCTGAGGTGATGTGCTTCAACTCCAGGCCTGGAACCTGTCTGCCTCCCCTTTTCTTTGATGGAACACAGCTCCCCTACACGTGGTGTTCCGTATAATGTGACATTATATGACATTTGATAGAAAGCAAGTACTGTGTAGACACTTCCCCTACTGAACAAGCAGAAAAGACACAAGAACAGCATAAGCTGCTAATGCCTCGAGGAAGCTCGCTTACTCGGACACCATAAAACCCTTTCACACCATCCTGCTAGGAGCAACAGGCACCATCTACAGCAGCCACACAAGGAACCCACTCCACAGCCTCGAAGTTACTGGTGTACATGCAATCAGATACGCAACAAAAATCGTACAGATGAGGCGAGGCATTGAACACAACCCCTACAAATATCTAAGCAATACTCCTGGTGGTGTGCAGGCTTCTGCCTCCCAACCACCTGATCCCCATTGAAAAGCTTCTCCTAATTCAATTCTCCAGGTGGGATGTTGTGTTCCTCTGCATCCATTGGGTGGTGCAGAACACAAAAAATACCCTTTTCTAATCCATGCCGGTGATGTTTGCACTATCTTCGTTCTTTTCTCTAATAACTCTCCCTTACTCAGGGACCTTCAAAAACCTCGGTATGCTGTGTACACTGTGACAGACAGGTCTTGCAGCTGACGCAGCTTAGCGATCATTCATGGTTGGCACTTTCCAATTTAATTAAGGTAAATGACGCCAGCATGGTTTAGGAAAGTCAAGCGTTTCGTCAAGAGCCATGATCTTGCTAACAGATAACAAGCTCACATCTGTCTTTGCTGGACGTACGCAATTCCTGCCAGCATGTATGTGAGTCACGTATGGGCTACTCCCTTTCTACGATAAGGCAGAGGGATGGATAACCCCATACAGAAATGACTTTTGACATGATGAAACGGATTCTTGGAGTCAGCATGTGTTGACGTCTTAGCGCCTTACATTGCTCAGTTGTTCAATCTGCTGTATGATAAGGCCTGCATCCCTGCGTGCTGGAAGCAAGCAAAGCTTAGCCGTCTGTATAAAAAGGACCACCTTTGGACCCCAACAATTACCGCATGTTGGCTGTCATGGTGGCACTATGTACCATATGTATGCCACTGTTGTTCGCTCTTTGCTTACTGAGTGGTGTGTGGCAACTGATCAGATCCCTGACACAAAATGGTTTTTATCCAGGCCGTACCCAGGCTGTACCCAGGCCGTACCCAGGCCGTACCTAGGCCGTACCCAGGCTGTAACACTTTGCAACACATGTTCATTCTTCGGTTTACAACATGCTGCACGAACAATTAAACCCAATGGGTCGCCTAGATTAGACGCCGCTTTAATTGATTTAAGCAAGCCTATGACACCATTCCAAGGGATGCATTATGGAAACACCTTAGGCGTACTCGCATGCCTGCGCCTTTGTTGTCTGTGATTCAAGACATGTACAACCGTAATGAGTATGTCTTGAAGGATGGTGATAAGACTGCTCGTGTGCATCCGACTCGTGGGGTAAAACAAGGCTGCCCCCTGTCCCCCCTGTTTTTTTCCCTTTACATTAACGATATCGACGACATTGCTGAAGGGGTATCAGAGGCCATCACCGGAACCGCGGGTGTGCACGTCTCACACATGTTGTATGCAGACGATTTGAATTTGCTGACTAATGAGCCCCGTGATATGCAAATCATGGTGAAAACGTTCCTGTTTTTGATGTTGGCGGTGCCACCCTTCATCACAAAGATTCTTTTAGGTATCTGGGCATGGTTTTCTACAGGACCTTGAACATGGCTAAGTCTGCTGAACATGCATCCCGTCATCCCGTCCTTTTCTTGCCTCTGCCTATAGGATACGTAGATTTGTGTGTGAACACGCTTTGGCAGACAGGCCGCACACTTTTTTGTGGCTCGCTAAGACGTATGTTATTTCTGCTGGCACGTATGGTAGTCATGTATGGGGTACTGGTTTTTTGCAGGCAGGCAGGGAGTTCTCTAGCTCGCTGTCTACGCTTCATTTGCATTTTCTGAAGGGCACGTTAGGTGTAAAGCGGTCTACCACAAACTGGGCTGTACTTCAAGAATGTGGACACAAACCATTGCAGTTCTACTGGATTCGGTCAGCTGTCAAGCTTTTCAATAGTATGCTTGAAATAATTACGCAGGCAGTGAAAACCACTCCCCAGCCACATTAATTAAGGAAAAGGAGGCACTTTGGTACCGAGTACCGTAAAGCTCCTCCACCGCGATAAGGAAAGAAAAATTAATTGGGATCAAGAGGGTTGCAGGCTTGGCCTGAAATCGGCTCCTGATGAGCGTTGGTAATAGTACTGGAAAGGGCATGTCTGGTATGGACAAGTTTAGCAGCAGAGTTCACAGAGTGCACATGGAGCTTGGAGGCAAGCTTCTTAACTCTTTGAGAATCAAGACCCAGTTCCTTGAAAGGCTTCAGAGTGTGAGTGTTGTAGATGGTGCCACCCACACCCAAAAGGATGATGAAGTGGAGAGTAACGGAGGCTCCTTGGAGAAATGCTGCAGAGTTCCTTG
>Ga0307945_1002832_pt1:0-5000 | contig 14097 bp, 10 predicted proteins | sample OrgLakmetagen228_FD_201818 | JGI IMG/M metagenome (GOLD analysis project Ga0307945, IMG submission 201818) | Saline water microbial communities from Organic Lake, Antarctica - #228 | ecosystem: Environmental > Aquatic > Non-marine Saline and Alkaline > Saline | place: Antarctica: Organic...
TCCCCGTGCAACCCCCCCCCCCAAACAGGGCCAATAAGCTTCCCACCCAATTCAAAGCCCCCTATACCTCATCTGAATGCAAGATACTCGATGTTTGATGTTATATCTATACCGTTGACATTTGCTGGAAATTCGGCATTCTGGGAGGCTGTGTGGGGCCCGGTGCTTATTTAGCACCCACTTTGGCAGGGAAAAGGTGCAATTCTGAAGTTGCCCCGATCGACTTCTGCTTCAGGATCTAAGCATTATAAATGATGTGCAACAATGCTTCAGCCCGGTTTTTGTTCCCAGAGTTGCGGATCAAAATATTAATCATATTAAAATTTACATGGGGCCAATCGATGGCCTGGTTAAATTTTGGTGCAAATTTGTGTAACATTATTACATGCAGCAATTTCTCCGTCTGTGCTGTTCCGGCTCCATATAAAATTCCCACATTCACACCAGAGTTGCAGACCGAATTAACAAGCCCTATACAATTTAAAGGTCGCGGATTGGTGCAGTGTGTGAGCAATGGTGTCTGTTTTTGTAGCATTTTTGTGAGCCACCCACTGGCCTGCTTTCTTTGTGTGCGTGTAAAAATTAAGCTATCCAACAAAAATTTCAGCTCCCAAAACGGTAAAGTGGTTGGGAAGATAGAGCCAGAAAGGCTTATCGGCGCAATTTAACTAGGAAAGGGCGGTCCGGCCATGGGGATGACCACATATTCACTGTATACAATAAACATAAAATTGTACTGCCGAAAAATACAAGGATTCTGACACACACCAAGGCACGCACACACACACACATGCGCACACACACACACGCACACGCGCACATACACACGCACACATACACACGCACACACACACACACATACATACGCACCTGGCCCTTGGAGTTCAGTTCATCCAGGATCTTCGCTTGAGCTCCACGAGCCATCTGTCAAGAAGGTGCGCGGCAAAAAATACTGAGAAAAAGCACATGGCTAGGGTCGGCTAGAACTGTACGTGAACATTGAATATGACCATACTTTTGAAGGGACAAACCTATGTACATACGGTTCTGGCCAACCCTATACGCATGCTTGCTGCCTAGCTGAAGCGGTGCACGGCATATGAGCATCTAAACACATTTTAGGAACTTAGCCAAAAACATGCATGACATCTGACCATCTGCAATTGGACGCACATGTCTGCTGCCAGATTGATGCGGTGCTTAGCATCTGACCATCTCCAATTGGACGCACATGTCTATTGCCAGACTGATGCGGTGCTTAGCATCTGACCATCTGCAATTGGACGCACATGTCTACTGCCAGACTGATGCGGTGCTTAGCATCTGACCATCTGCAAGCATGTTTTTGCCGCCTAGCTGAAACAGTGCACAACATCATACTCCTATCACACTTTTGCGACACATTTGACTCCTATCACACTTTTGGAACACATGTGACTCCTATCACACTTTCGCATCACATCTAACTCCTATCACACTTTTGCAACACATTTGACTCATATCACACTTTTGCAACACATCTGACTCCTATCACACTTTCGCAACACATCTGACCCCTATTACAGTTTTGCAACACATCTGATTCCTTTCACACTTATGCAACACTTCTGACTCCTCTGATAAATCACACTTTTAATTAACTTGAGGCCCTGGTCAGCCTAAGGCCCCCGCTCCAAATCAACACACAATTACACACAATTATCTGTGGTGTGGCCATGCACAGCGCCGACCAAAACCATGCATATATGTATGATTAACATGTTCTTGTTGGGAATCCCTTGCAGGAAGAACAACCCTGGAAAAATGCTCTGCAGTCCAAACCAAATGTGTCAACATGGTATGTTGTATTCCATATGTATTCTGTGCCTAAGGGATGGCCAATGTTCACAGCGTAAGTAGCCTGAGGGTCCAGGACTGTATGTGTACACAGCCTATTCATATGGGGTTGGCCAGAACTGTATGCACACCTATTACAGTGCTGAGCAGCCCTAGAAGTTTTGGCATTACCTTGAAGGAGTGGCCAGATGTGGATGGCCCCTGCATCTGGGGCTCGGCTACGACTGCAGACTCCGCGGGGAATTGAACCGCGTGAGCAGCATCTGTGGGCAACAGGTTTATAGTTGTGTGTTGTGTGTGTGCGTGTGTGTGTGTGAGAAAGGTGAAAGGACTCTGCTGTAAGTGCAAACTCCGCTGGGAATTAAACCGCACAAGCAGCACCTCTGGAAATCAGTTCTATAATTGTGTGCATGTGTGTGTGTGTGTCTGTGTGTGAGAAAGGGCTCTGCTGCAAGTGCAGACTCCGCTGGGAATTGAACCGCGTGAGCAGCATCTGCGGGCATCAGTTTTATAGTTGTGTGCGTGTGTGTGTTTGTGAGATAGGGCTCTGCTGCATGTGCAGACTCCGTGAGGAATTGAACCGCAGCATCTGCGGGCATTAGTTTTATGATTGTGTGTGTGTGTGTGTGTGTGTGCGCGTTTGTGTATATGTGTTAAGGTTTGTGTGTGTGTGTGAGAAAAAGTTCGGCAACAGCTACAGACTCCGCGGGGATTTGAGCCGCATGAGCAGCATCTGTGGGAATCAGTTTTATAGTTGTGTATGTGTGTGTGTGTGTGTGTGTGTGAGGAAGGGATCTGCTGCAAGTGCATACTTTGCAGGAAATTGGATTGCGAAAGCAGTACCTGCTGACATCAGATCGTGGTTGTGTGTGTGTACATTTGTATTTGTCTGTGTGCTCATCTACGTGCATAATACCCTGCAACCGCCAACTTAATGAGGTGAGCGAAAGGTTTTAGGGTACTTTGTGTACGCTGTGCGCCCTGACAAGCTTACTGTTTGCCTGTGTGTTCATCTACGTGCATAGTACCCTGCAACATGCAAACATACACTTGATTCCCCCTAACATAGAGTGTAAGAGGGTGTGTATCGCCTTCCGAAAGGGCATCTAGCCACTCTATTCTTGCTGGTCGTCAGCAGTAAAATGAAAGCAATGCGCACCCTGGTTGAGGGGCTCTTCCTCTTTGACAACCCAGTTTGGATCTCGCTCAACCTTCCTGTGCTCCTCATCGTCAGTGACCTGTAAATGTGTGTGTGTTGTGTGTGCATATGTTCACATGCTTGTATCAGTGTGAGTGTGTGTGTGTGTGTGTGCCTCCTAGGCTGGTGTTAAACCAACTGTACGCATGCATGCAATGTCCAGAGCTTGGCAGATTATCTTAATGGATCCATGGTGCTTGGTCTGAATGGTTGTGAAAGAGCTAGTCCAGCTCAAACTTGTAAGCAACAAAGGCAACTTGCGGGGTGTATGCATGTGTGTGCGTGCTTGTGTGTGAGTGTGTGCGTGGGCTAGATCATGTGCCTGCCTGCTTGCAGGGCAGAGCATCAAAGCATAACGCAACACCCCATCACATGCGGCTTGTTTACCCGCTTTCTACTCCTTGTTTTCTGGACCACAAAGGAGTTTTGAATGGTTTTGTTCCCAAGCTGGCTGCTAACCTGCAAGGAGGTGTGGTGTTGCAAGCAAAGGTTAACTTGGTCATCCAAATCCACCTCCATCATAAGTGTGTACAAGGCATCCGGATTCTGCCCCCCCGCACGAAGAGCAAAGGTATGGTGGCACCTTTCACTTTTCACAATCCCAAAAAGCAGGACATTATTCGTCACAAAATAGAAATGTTATGGTGAATCTCACTTCAGGTGTCCGGTGGCGGGTTGGAGTCAGAAAAAAAGAAAAGAGTCCAGTCAGTCAGACTAAGCGATTGGGCCGAGAGGCGGGTGATTTGGTGAGAGATGCGAGCACGGCCTCAAAAAGCTATCCTCACCGAAGCACATACATTTTCACATTGTCTCATTGTATGAATTAAATTAAACATAATTTGGATAAGGGACATGCGGTTTGCTGGTGAGAAATGCAAGCACGCCCTCCTGCTCCTCTGAGACCTCCACCTCCAGAACTTGGGTTCCTGCAAGGCTTGCTGACAATCCTGACTCAGATGACTCTAGTCTGCTACCTGACCCACTCTCTGCAGCCATCATTCCGGGACTCAGGGCCCGCCCCCGTGTCCTCATCATAACCTTATAAATATATTATTTATTTATAAGACAATGTGAAATGTATATGCTTCGGTGAGGAGAGCTTTTTGAGGCCGTGCTCGCATCTCTCACCGAATCACCCGCCTCTCGGCCCAATCGCTTAGTCTGACTGACTGGACTCTTTTTGGTCTTTTTTTTTTTGACTCCAACCCGCCACCGGACACCTGAAGTGAGAACCGCCATAAACCATAAGATTGCTGCTGCCCAAGCAGTTACCGTGCCATGAAAGGTTACTGTCGATCTGAACGATGAACGCTTATGGTCAGATGACATCATCACAACTTGCTAGTGAATTAAATAACTACGAGCTCAGCAGGTATGCAGTCTGTGTGTGTGTGTGTGTGCGCGTGTGCGTGTGCGTGTGTGTGTGTGTGTGTGTGTGTGTGTGTGTGTGTGTGTGTGTGTGTGGTGTGTTGCAAGCAAAGGTTCATAACTGTTCCATTCTTTTCTTTAATGCTGTATGCGTATGTAAATGTGTGTATGAGCGTCAAACAAGAAGCATGTCAGTGCACACAGCTTGCAGTGCTGCCTTGTTTCGCTCACCTTATTAAGCTGGCGGGCCTGGCCTCCAGCTTCGCCCTCCTTCGGGGCTTCTTCCTTCTGAAGTGTGTGTGTATGTATGTGTGTGCGTGTGGGTGTGTGGGTGTGTGGGGTGATGGGGGGGGTTGTGAGAGTGTGAATGAGTGTGTAGTACACGCTTGAAAATATGGATACGTTGCTGGCATGTGGCCCTTCCCCTGCTGGGAACCACACCCTGTCACTCACACCCGCTCTTTGATGACCAAGCCAAATAGCCTGCATGCGGATGCAGCCTCGATGGCGCTTACCGATGGCGCTTCTTTGGAGACATCCACCTTGTCCACGCTTGGCTGCGTGGCTTCTGTCTCAACCGACTTTGATGCTCCGCATC
>Ga0307945_1002832_pt1:10000-14097 | contig 14097 bp, 10 predicted proteins | sample OrgLakmetagen228_FD_201818 | JGI IMG/M metagenome (GOLD analysis project Ga0307945, IMG submission 201818) | Saline water microbial communities from Organic Lake, Antarctica - #228 | ecosystem: Environmental > Aquatic > Non-marine Saline and Alkaline > Saline | place: Antarctica...
GTCATATTCACGTCTGTGCATCATCACAGGCTTGCTGCTTGCTGCGCAAGTAATGTGCAGCTCAAACAATCCACACACCAGTGATACACACACATGCACACACACACACACACACACACACGCACACACTTGCACACACAAATGCACATGCGCACACGCACACACACGCATGCACCCATGCACATACACACATACAAATTACACACACACTCACACACAGGCCTCTTCTGGAGTCCCTGCAGCTCTACATCGTCCGTATCCTGCCTACCAACGACTTCTACATCCTAGTGATTAGCTTCTCATTCATGGCCCACGCACCCTTGTCCTTGGTCTTGGTCCCACTGACGGTGTCCGCCCTCTACGGGGTGATTGCCTTCTTGGCCACAAGTTATAGGTGCGCGCGTGTTCTTATCTGTTTGTACCGTGCCCATTCTGTGTTGTCGAGTTTGTGTTGGGGTGTTGGTCCCACTGACGGTGTCCGCCCTCTTCAGGGTGATTGCCTTCTTGGCCACAAATTATAGGTGCGCGCGTGTTCTTATCTGTTTGTACCGCGCCCGTTCTGTGTTGTCGAATTTGTGCTGTGGTGTTGCTCCCACGACAGTGTCCGCCCTCTTTGGGGTGATTGCCTTCTTGGCCACAAATTATTGGTGCGCGTGTGTTCTTGTCTGTTTGTACCGTGCCTGTTCTGTGTTGTCGAATTTGTGTTGTGGTGTTGCCCCCACTGACAGTGTCCGCCCTCTTTGGGGTGATTGCCTTCTTGGCAACAAATTATAGGTGCGCGCGTGTTCTTATCTGTTTGTACCGTGCCTGTTCTGTGTTGTCGAGTTTGTGTTGGGGTGTTGCTCCCACTGACGGTGTCCGCCCTCTTCGGGGTGACCACCTTCTTGGCCACAAATTAGAGGCGCGCACTGCTCATTTCTAGGGTTGGCCAGAACCATATATATATGGTGTATATACGGTATTTTTGGCAGGGAAATCACCAAATACACGGTCATGTACGGTGTATATATACGGTTTTGGCCAACCCTACTCATTTCTGTTAGCTTTGTTAGGTAGCTGCCCTGAAAGCCTAGTGGTCCATGGTCAGGCCAGATTCTTCGGGGTCGCGGGCCTGATTCTGCTTGGTAGCGTGAGTTCTACGCTGTCCTTTTACATAAGATCAAAGTAAACGATTGATTGGGTAGCTGCCCTGAAAGCCTAGTGGTCCATGGTCAGGCCAGGCTCTTGGGGTCGCGGGATCAGGCCTGGTAGTGTGAGTTCTTCACTGTCTGACAGCCACGTCTCCGTTCCCATGGATGATTGATTATGGTGTTGTCACCAGTTGTGTATAATAGACCAGTTGTGTATAATAACCAGTGTGTTGTGTATAATAGACCAGTTGTGTATAATAACCATTGTGTATAATAGACCAGTTGGTGTTGTCACCAGTTGTGTATAATACCAGTTGTGTAACATAGAATTGCTGGTGTCAGCTCCTGTAATGTTGTCTGTCTCCTTTGGGGTCATTGGCTATCACTAGGGTTGGCCAGTGCCGTGTATACACACCGTATATGACCGTACATTTGTTGTTTTTCCAGACGAAATACCGTATGTACAACAGTACAGTACAATAAAGTACACTGTATACACCAATACAATACAGTACACTGTATACATCGTATATGTATGTGGTTCTGGCCGACCCTATCTACCACGTAATTTTCTGCTGCCTCTTTTGCTCATGACAAATCACGCAGAGGTTCTAGATAGAACCACAGGGTTCGAAAGTTGAGCTCATCATTGGCTAGCATGTGTATGCCGCATATAAACATTGTTCTGGCCAACCCTTTCTACCACGTGATGTTCTGCTGCCTCATTTGCTCACAACAGGTCACGCAGATGGTTCAAAAAGGACCACGTGAGAGTTCATAAACTGAAATAAGACCTGCCTTTTCAGTCACTCTTCTTTGCCAGGTCATGCGGGCACAGGACACACAATGCGACGAATGTTGCCTGCAAGTACCATGCAGGTGCCATGCCTCTCGTTCCCATGCGCGCACTCCCTCCGTACCTCCCAGCCTCGGCTTTCTTTGCAAGCCCCTCTCTACTCCATTCCTCTCTACTCTCTTTGCAGTCCTTCCGTTCCCTTTGCAGTCCTCTCGTTCTCTTTGCAGTCCTCTCGTTCCCACGTGCGCACCCCCTTCGTTCCTCCCAGCCTCGGCTTTCTTTGCAAGCCCCTCTCTACTCCACTCTCCATTCCTCTCTACTCTCTTTGCAGTCCTTCCGTTCCCTTTGCAGTCCTCTCGTTCTCTACTCCATTCCTCTCTACTCTCTTTGCAGTTCTCTCGTTCTCTTTGCAGTCCTCTCATTCCCATGTGCGCACCCCCTCCGTTCCTCCCAGCCTCGGCTTTCTTTGCAAGCCCCTCTCTACTCCATTCCTCTTTACTCTCTTTGCAGTCCTCTCGTTCTCTTTGCAGTCCTCTCGTTCCCATGTGCGCACCCCCTCCGTTCCTCCCAGCCTCGGCTTTCTTTGCAAGCCCCTCTCTACTCCATTCCTCTCTCCTCTCTTTGCAGTCCTCTCGTTCTCTTTGCAGTCCTCTCGTTCTCTTTGCAGTCCTCTCGTTCTCTTTGCAGTCCTCTCGTTCCTATGCGCGCACCCCCTCCGTTCCTCCCAGCCTCGGCTTTCTTTGCAAGCCCCTCTCTACTCCATTCCTCTCTACTCTCTTTGCAGTCCTCTCGTTCTCTTTGCAGTCCTCTCGTTCTCTTTGCAGTCCTCTCGTTCTCTTTGCAGTCTTCCCGTTTCTATGTGCACCCCCTCCGTTCCTACCAACCTCAGCTTTCTTTGCAAGCCCTTCTGCCGTGATCTTTCCTCTCTACTCTCTATATTGCAGTCCCTGTCTGTGCCTTCACAGCCTCGCAGCCTCAGCATTTTTTTGCAAGCCACTCTGCCGTGGTCATTCCTCTCTTCTTTCTATATTGCAGTCCCTATCTATGCCTTCACAGCCTCCCAGCCTCAGCGTTTTTTAACAAGCCACTCTGCCGTGGTCATTCCTCTCCTCTTTCTATATTGCAGTCCCTATCTATGCCTTCACAGCCTCCCAGCCTCAGCGTTTTTTAACAAGCCACTCTGCCGTGGTCATTCCTCTCTTCTTTCTATATTGCAGTCCCTATCTATGCCTTCACAGCCTCCCAGCCTCAGCGTTTTTTTGCAAGCCACTCTGCCGTGATCTTTCCTCTCTTCTTTCTATATTGCAATCCCTGTCTGTGCCTTCACAGCCTCCCAGCCTCAGCATTTTTTTGCAAGCCACTCTGCCGTGATCTTTCCTCTCTTCTTTCTATATTGTGGTCCCTGTCTGTGCCTTCACAGCCTCGCAGCCTCAGCGTTTTTTTGCAAGCCACTCTGCCGTGATCTTTCCTCTCTTCTTTCTATAATGTGGTCCCTGTCTGTGCCTTCACAGCCTCCCAGCCTCAGCGTTTTTTAACAAGCCACTCTACCGTGGTCATTCTTCTCTTTTCTTTATAATGCAGTCCCTGTGCCTTGACCGTTTGTCCTTCTTTAGTTCAGTTTGGATTGCAAAGCTCTTCCTTCTTTGAAGTCCCTGCATTCACCGTCCTCCTCTCTTTGCAATCACTTTGCCTCGACCTTCTTTGAAATCCCTATGCATTCACCGTCCTCCTCTCATTGCGATCCCTTTGCCTTGATCATTGCTCCCCAACCTATGCACAGTTCCTCTTCGTGATATCTCTGCCTGCGTGATCTCTCTGCCTTGATCATTGCTCCCCACCCTATGCACAGTTCCTCTGCGTGATCTCTCTGCCTGCGTGGTCTCTCTGCCTGCGTGATCTCTCTGCCTGCGTGGTCTCTCTGCCTGCGTGATCTCTCTGCCTGCGTGATCTCACTGCCTTGATCATTGCTCCCCACCCTATGCACAGTTCCTCTGCGTGATCTCTCTGCCTGCGTGATCTCTCTGCCTGCGTGATCTCTCTACCTGCGTGATCTCTCTGCCTGCGTGATCTCTCTGCCTTAATCATTGCTCCCCACCTTATGCACAGTTCCTCTGCGTGATCTCTCTGCCTGCGTGATCTCTCTACCTGCATGATCTCTCTGCCTGCGTAAT
>Ga0307945_1002836_pt1:0-7500 | contig 14087 bp, 14 predicted proteins | sample OrgLakmetagen228_FD_201818 | JGI IMG/M metagenome (GOLD analysis project Ga0307945, IMG submission 201818) | Saline water microbial communities from Organic Lake, Antarctica - #228 | ecosystem: Environmental > Aquatic > Non-marine Saline and Alkaline > Saline | place: Antarctica: Organic...
GGGCGGGAAAAACAACCCGAGCAAAAGCAAGGCATAAAAAGAATGCCTAAAACGAGAGTACACAGCACTTCATGCAAAGTGCCTGCCAGATCTCAGCCTAAGCTCACTACGCAAGAACTCCAGTTCTACAGCTGAAGCAGAGAACTGATGATTTTTATTCGGTGACGCAATGTCACAAACAGCGTTGTACCATTTTCCCCTTTTCAAGGTATTTTTCGTAATAGGTCGTGCAAAAGTCTCTGTGGTGCTACAACGAACCCGCATTGTCTGTCTGTGCCTTGCTGGGCGGTGCTGGGGCGTTTGTAGTGAGCACTTACATTATCATCTTCCCTATGCTGTACCGGGGCGCTTGTAAAGAAAGGGACGTTTTTTACTTGGTACTATTGCACAGCCTTGTGCTTGAAATACACTGTTAGACTGCCTCACCCTCATTCTTGGCATCCTCAGTGTGACAAACCATGTTTTGAATGTGCCCAGAACTCACAGATGAGCCCCCCTCGTTATTTTATTGCGGTTGGTTGGTCCTAGTAGATGCTTGATTGTTTATTGCTTTTTCTTCAGTGCTGCAATGTCACAAACAGTGTTGGGCCTTTTTGTCCTTTCCAGTTTTTTTTGTAGGTTAGCACACAAATCTGGTCCTTCAACAACAATTATCACAGTTTTTACATTTTTACATATGCAGCCCAGCAGTCGCACGTTTTGACTGATGGCTCTATCTGTAAATCTCTCTCTCTCTACAACGAACACACCTCAAAATTTTAACATTTTAACATTGCTTTACGGCCTACTTAGCAGTCACACCACAGGCACACTCCACGCACAGTGTCAGCATAGCTGGCACACGCTCCACAGACAGTGTCAGTATAGCTGGCACACGCTAACACGCAGACAAAAGATACTGCTGCACACTTCACGCACAGAGGACACACAAGCGCAGTTCGTTCCAAACACGCCACGCACAGTGACCACTCCTTGCACAGTGACAAAGCAGCTGTTATGCTTATCCTACTCCAGGGCGCACAACCTGCTGCACACTCCTCGCACAATGACAAGCATGTAAACAGGACACAGACGCGCTGACTTCCCACACTCCATGCAGAGTAGTGTCACCTCACGCAGCAGACACGCAGGCGCACACAGACGCGCATGCATGTCATACTGCACACTCCACGCATAGTGTCAGCATAGCTGGCAGACGCGGACATGCAAACACAGGTACTGCCACACACTCCACGCACAGTGTCAGCATACCTGGCAAACGACACGCAAACACAGATACTGCCACATACTCCACGGACAGTCACGTAGGCAAATGAAAAACACAAAGGCAGGCGCATACATGTCAATCACACACTCCACGCACAGAGGCACACTTCACGCACAGCATTACCAAGACAAAAAAAGAGCTTGTCCACTTGTTGTTCACTCCACGCACAGCACACACACAGGCGTACCTCTGCTGCCTGATGGGTGTACACACAGAGCGACTCAGTAAGTGAACTAAATTTGAGCACATGGATGGTGATGCTCTGGTCGCTGCCTTATAAAATAGGTATATTGCTTCCAATTTGATGGAGAGGGGTGTGAGTAGTTGCCCCTTAAATGTCAAAAAGGTGCATATTCAGGCGCTTGCTCAGTGACCCCACGCTCTGAGATTCTGTGTAACTATCATTATAGCCTCCAAGATTAAAGGGTAATAAGGAAGCAAACAGATCACAAAGAGCAAGAATTTTTTAAGCTTGCTGTGTGACTGTCATCCATAATACATTCATTGCAATTCACGCTCACTGTAAGCTCTTGATACTCTTGTTAAGACACGATAATTGGCCTTGACGCTAGCTCTTATGTACACAGGCCATCCAGGCATGACAGGCCGTCTGAACAAGAGCAATCAATGGCGCTCTTGATCGCTGCTACAACTGCCTGATTTATCTCCTGGTTTGTGAAGTCTCTTGCCTCAACAGCAGACTCCATATGGACGAAGCTTCCTGAGATCTGGGAGTCTGAAGCAGCAGTGCTACACTCACTCCCGTATGGAACATTGTTGACAAGGCGGCCCTACGGAGGCACGATAGCATCAAAGACAAAGGTGAATCAGATGTGCATGTCAGCCTTGCCTCAGAAAGCACAATTGTTCCCGCCAGCTTCAGCTTAAATGTTTTGTTGTTCTTGGCAGTCATGTCATCATGGAGGAACGCGCTTTTTTAGACGGTAGCCCAATTTTTTCACTTGGCTGGCAAGAATATTTCTACTGCTCCGTCCTTTGCCTGTTGTGAAAGTACGGTTCAACGGGGCTGAGACTGCTCCTAGCTCATAAATTTGCATGCTCCAAATTTTAGGGAGCTGTTTGCTTTGCAAGCTACTGCCCTGTGTGCGCTTGTGCATCGTGACAACACACAAAACAATCGAAGCAAATTTGCATGACTATTTGTGGCAACATCCCACCTGCACATTTGTCGAAGCAACCAAAAAGCACGTGCTGTTGGCTGGAGTTGACACTGTCCAGCCAGTTTGCATTGCCAACTCAGAAGCAATCTTATTGATGATACGGTTGCGCGGATCGGTACTCGATTCGTAGAAGCCTGCGGTTGAGGTGCCTGCGGACAGGAATACTGTGTCATCCGGGCAGCTAGAACTGCCTTTTCCGTGAAGCTGCAAGAAGGCACAGTCTTGTTCGCACCCTCCCTGCTCTATCAGCTGCCAGTGAATGATGCGTGAGCTGATGCGATGAAACAGGGTGCCTGTATCATGTGCGGCATCCGAAGCTGAATAAGCAGACTGACACGTAGAAGCTTGGCGGAATGCATGTCTGTGAGCTCCCGCAATTAACAAAGTCTCCGCTGCAAGAGCATGCACAAAAATAAGTGAGCTTGCAGTTAGAGGGTGCTTGCAGGCTCTCGAGCTTTCTGACACACACACGCGTGATAAACAGCTTTCTGCCTAGCAAGCATTTGCAAATACCTGCGCACACAAGCAAGAAAAGGCACGAGCAATGCACACGCCTCATCACACCTCCACCACCCCAAAAACCAACACCAAGAACAACCACCACCAAAAAAGGGCACGAGCAATGCACACGCCTCATCACACCTTTGGCCGATTCAAAGATGATGGCGGACTGCTCGCCAGTGTTTGTGTCGTGAAGAGGGTGAGAGACAGCTACATGCAGGTGGCGGCTTATACTACTCCTGTTCGTCGGGAGTATTATGATGGGTCCACCCTTGCAAAAACGAGCATTGCTAGTGCTGCTGTCTGATCCAAAGAAAAAGCAGCTATTCCTGTAGGACGCAGAGGATACAACGAGGGAAGCATTTGTGTCTGGTACCCGCCCTGTTCCTGTTGTGACAGCGCGGTTCTACGGGGCTGAGACTTTTTTGCCACCCGGCACGAGGCCACCTATAGGTCACTCCTATCTAGGCCTTACCCCAAGAGTGTCGTTGGACAAATAAGATGGCATATGAGCAAAGAATAACAAAGCACAAGAAAGAATTGGATGTCTACACTAGTTCAGGCAATGTGCAAGCTTTGTAAGTACACCACCTGTCCTGTATGTATACACCACCGTGTGTCCTATACACCACATGTCCTATACACCACCGTGTGTCCTATACACCACCTGTCCTGTATGTATACACACCGTGTGTCCTATACACCACCTGTCCTCTACGTATGTACACACATCTGCACATCTGTAATACTTACGGTCCTACAAGTTGCAAGCAACACTCCAAGGCTCTCACCTTTCGCGTAGCACACAAAATTCTGTTCCGTCAATGACATAGCTGCTTGAAACGTACAAGCTCTCAATGGCATCGTTTGAAAAGGAGTCAGAACAGCTGTGGCTGGAGTTCAATAGCCCGTCTACTGCAGATTCTAATCCTGACACTTCCTCTGCTGTAGGCTGAATTGAGATCCATTCACTTTCAGCCTACAAGAATGGGACATAGCAATGTGAATGTTCTGCAGAAGTGCAGAGGTGAATGTGAGTTGAACTGCGAGCAAACAATGCAAGGCATGCACACACCTCTATCTCATCCGAGCGTATGATGTAGGGCTTCAAACACTGATACAGCTCATTGATGGCAGAAAATGGCCCGTCGCAGCTGACCACGGGCGTTTTCTTCTTAAACCCAGCGCCAATCATTGCCGTTGCTACGTCACTTCCGTCAATTGCTTTCAAGTCGACAAGGTACCGACCAAACTTCCCAGTGCCAGAAATTGTTAATCCTGAACGTATGGTTGCCTTATTCTCCTGGAGGATGGTGTTGACATGGCTAGTTGCTAGACCTCAGACGTATAGGTATGCTGCCTTAACATAGAGCACCCCTTTTCAACAGGTACAGGGCGGTCCACCCTCCTCTCTTACCTGGTCAATGATGCCCTGCATATCTGTGGTTGTGTAAGATGGCATCACGGTCCCAGATGTGTCTGTGAAGGTCTGATTATAATCAACCGTAATGCCGGTCAACAACTTCACGAGAAAATCTCGTGCGAAAAATGCGTCTGCTGCGTCCAAAGCCCCGGAATGACTGCACCAAAGCAGGAAAAGGTTGAAATAGGAGCGCAGAAATGGAACATCCCTCACTGATACCGGTATTGTTGATCAGCTTTCCGACATCAGCTTCAGGAAACTCGACATCACAGCACCTGTTTGGCATCTCGGGAGTGTCCAAGCCAAGAATTCTGCAATTGATCCTCCACGCTTTATCTTGTACTATTACTGCAGCCCAAATAGTGTCACCATCGTACACGCGAATGGCCTTAAAATCAAATGTGCCTTCCTGAAACGAGGGAAGGAATAGACGGGCATACCCGTGAATGGATCATGCAACTTCAAAATTGCCCTGACTTCAAGTTTTCTGCCGGTTGTAAATCTGTGCGACATAAGCTCTTACCAGCAAGTACTCAGGTGTATCACAAGCTTATACCAGCAAAAACTCAGGTGTATTACCACTATCACTTACCAGCAAATACTCAGGTGTATCACTTCCGTAAACAACTTGGGCAAGGCTGGGCAAGGACTCAAGTGTTGCCTGGATTAAAAAGGTTTGCTTATTAGGATGACGAGTGACAAGCACGATACAAGCAATGAGGCCTTACACTGATTAGCCTTCAAGGTCAGCTTGAGGCCCTACACAATTAACCTGCGTCTTAAGCAGCTGCGTAACAACCTGTCTGGATGTGGTCCACTCAGAGACGTTTGATGGTAGGCACCTACATCAGAACCAGGGATGTGTTATACGGTCATTTGGGACGTTCAATACAGTAAAGTACGCGTGTAATACGAAATAAGCGTGTAATTCAATCGTATATTTAAGCAATTTTGGGAGTGCCGATTTTAGACCCGAAATGGGCCCGATTCGCCCCAAAATTAACCAATACGATTCCAATTCTTTTCCAATATTTCATAATAAAAATTTGGAGCTTGCTGTGAGGCTGATTCTGGGCGGACAATTGCTTAAACAGGCAAAATTCGCCCCTAGACGGTAAAACTGCAATCGTATATTACGGCCTGTCCAATACGGTAAAATAGGCATTAAATGCAATACGGCATATAATACGAATACGCCGTCCGACACATCCCTGATCAGAACCAAGACAAAAAACAAAGGGGCATCCTCCTGTTTAAGCACGAAAGCATAGAAAAGCAAGAAGGGAATCGCATATATAGAACCGCACGTGCATATGAGGAATGTCGTACCAGGGAATCCTCTCTCGACTCACCTAAACATAAGTTTAAGGCTCTGCTCAATTCTGTCTACTTCGTCACTGCCCTCAAATTGCCCCAGTACGTCAAAGATAATCTGGAATCCCAGCGTGAACACGAACAAGCCTGGCGTTGTGCTGCAAACCTGACATTGAAATGAGTTGAGCATACGAAGGGTCGTCATTCTTCTTGAGACTCGATTAGTAAACAAGTTGTCCATCTGCTGGATCCTAATAATCAGGCCCATATCCACTACCAAATTTCGTCCCCAACGCAAAACTCACCCCAGGAGCCTGTACGTGTCACTTTTTACGTGTCGATTGAAATATAAATCACATATTCGGATTCCTGACGTTGAGAGCTACCAATCGGTATATAAATGAGTCAATTCTGAGGGAGCCGGGAGGGGGGGGGGGGGCGGAGAATTTTGGGGGGTGCTCCAGAATTTAACTGGATCACTTTCACGAAATACTAAATATATTTTTGGATTTCCCAGCTCGGGCCTCTTCGATGGGTGCCTGGTCATAAAAACGCATAGAATGCCCCCAAGTAGGCCGCGAGGGTGTATTCAGGAAAATTACCAGCAAATAATCCCTAACATGCAGTTCATGTATGCATTAAGCATAAGCTGCATGAATGAAGTAAAAAATGCTTTGGCAAAGGTTTTGACTGGATTTGTGCACTAAACAAGTGGTCAATGCAAGAGCGTGCGCATATCAGTTTTTGCCCAACAACTCTTCAGCTGTTAAATCAATTGACATGAGAACCGTGCAGGCAGACAACTGCTTAAATTCTGAGCAGATTGACACTCTTTTTATTAGTGTGGGGGGTTAGGAAGGGGGCCCTGGGGGGTGGGTGGTCATTTTAAGCTGGAGGCCCAAAATTTACACGTGACTGTCGGGAAATATTTATTATCAATTACAAACTGGACTCCAAAACACAAAACACAAAACAACATGGAAATTGATGTAGTAGGCGATATGTTGTGAATTTGCAAGGGTTTGGCCAAAACTTTAATGTGCAGCACCCAGCCCACCTGTACGCTACCCTCCTGTAAATTTAGTCAGCCCCTCTACTAAGCTCATGGAACAACTTGGTAAGCTTAGGAAGGCTGGGGTGTTGAGAGGAGTGCGCTGGAGGGGTCAGTTTAGGACAGGAAACTCAAACTTCCCCCCCAAACCTTCTAGCGCAGCACCCAGCTCAACTCCCAACACGGAAACTTGAGCAGGCCATCATGATCGTGATGGCTATTTGAGCAATTCATTCAAATGTGAAAGGCTGGGATGTTAAGAGGTGTGCACGATAGCAAAATTTAACGTGGCCGACAAGGTTTGAACAGCCTGGAACACTGAGGCCCTCCCTCGCAAATCCCAAGAACATGAGCTTGTATTCCCATTTGCGCGTCAAGCAAGCGACAGGGCTTGGGGCAAGGGGCCGGCAGAAAATAGAAAGCAATTGCTGCCGAGAGCACGGCAGGTTGAATGGTCAAAAACAAATACGATTTAGTTTAATCGGTATTTATTCCAAGACTGTGCCCTTGGCCACTGCATGCCTTAAAACTCAATTCATACACCAGCACACGCACACGAGCACACACATGCGCCGCACATGCACACATACACATGCGCGCATATGCGAAAGCACACACACACACACATACAGCTGCTTGCTTACACATACCTATGCGTGCATGCAATGGGCATAGGCACATACAATCATGTAATCATGTGAACGCATACATACATGCCCAAGTGCACAATGGCACATAAAATGTGAAAGCTCATCACCCGCAA
>Ga0307945_1002836_pt1:12500-14087 | contig 14087 bp, 14 predicted proteins | sample OrgLakmetagen228_FD_201818 | JGI IMG/M metagenome (GOLD analysis project Ga0307945, IMG submission 201818) | Saline water microbial communities from Organic Lake, Antarctica - #228 | ecosystem: Environmental > Aquatic > Non-marine Saline and Alkaline > Saline | place: Antarctica...
TCTGGCGGGGATACATTACTACGACTGGTTAACTGTTCAGGGACCTTAAGCCACTAAGTCAGTCTTACTTGCGTGACTCTATTTAATGCTTTCGCTGGTGCTTACGCTTGGCCTCGTATCGCTCCTGACACTGCAAGACTCTGTTGCCTGGACTATTTACACCATGTTCTTGCGTGCAAGCTTTGCCACTGATGCTACAGCAAGCACGAGCAGACAAGCAGATGAAAAAGCACAGCTCTCCGTCCAATGGATTTGTGGCCTTTTTTGAACGCTGAGGGGACGCATGTGTGCTGAGATGAATGTCATTTGGGTCGTAGCATAATAAAGTCCTGCTAGATTTCTGGCTGTCACATCTTGCTAACGGCTTACGAGGTGTAGTCAATTTTCTCACAGAGAGGGTAATACGTGTTGCACCAATGCCACCAACAAATAATTACTAGTTTAAAATATATTTAGCATTTCTTTATATACATACAGGAAACTTGCTAATTTCTTTTCATCAATACACAAATTTTATTGTTGCCATCCTGTCCTTGGCTACACCAGATAATCTGGGGCGCCTTTGGACCAAGAAAGGCCTCCAAGGTGGAAAAACCACACCAGCAGAGGAATAAGTTCTTGCATCAGAAAAAGGAGTGGTAAACGATCGCTATGATCGGTTTCCTGCTTCTCCTCCGCATGCAGGTGCTTGGCCCTGCAAAATGGCAGGCGTTGGAAAATGGACATAGCGAAAATCCGTTTGTCTATTGTTGATTCCCTTAATGTTGGTTCTGACACATGTTAGGAAATAATTACTATAGCCGCACAGGAACTCACTCTAATAGTATGGAGGACTAGAGGATGGAGAAGGAGGAGGGGGTGATGGGGATGGAGAGGGTGGGGGAGGAGGAGGCCGACAGTAAGGTGGCAGTTCGTAGCACTTGGTCAAAGCTATGGCAGTTGCCTCGGCCACTGCGGTTACTGAGCCATCGTCCTGCAGTGACCGCAAAAAGTTAGATCGTTGTGCTGCCGATAGTTACAGACTAATACACAAACACATCAACACACATCTCTGTAACAAAAGGTCAACCATAATATTCCAATGCGGCAGTAAGCATTCTCAATGTGCGTTAAAATGTACCTCAGCACCGCAAGTGGCCTTGGCTATGGTTGCTGCCAGGGCCTCGGCCGAGACAATTGCAAACTCCTCGCCCTGAGAATGTGCAAAAAAGGGGGTATCTTGGGTGGCTTCGTGTGATTCCCACTATGACGCTCTGATCACAATCCGACAAAGGAAATGCTGCTTCATATAAACATGCCGATTTTACACATGAAGATTGTGTCGTACCTTGCACTTTGCCGATGCAAAAGCAAATGCTGTTCCCACGGCAGTAGCTTCATCGTCACCATGCTGCAGGTAAAGCAAGAAGAGAGCCTTTTACATGAATTCTGCTGAAATGGTGCAATAAAACAGGGGCAAGATCAATGCTAGCTGAGCGTGACGCCGCCTCACCGTTCCACCACATTTGACCTTCACTGCTGCACGTGCCATAGCCTTTGCCACTCCTGCAGCATCCTGCAGCACAGGAAAAGGAAAGCACATGTTTT
>Ga0307945_1002838_pt1 | contig 14075 bp, 14 predicted proteins | sample OrgLakmetagen228_FD_201818 | JGI IMG/M metagenome (GOLD analysis project Ga0307945, IMG submission 201818) | Saline water microbial communities from Organic Lake, Antarctica - #228 | ecosystem: Environmental > Aquatic > Non-marine Saline and Alkaline > Saline | place: Antarctica: Organic Lake...
CCCGGGGTACTTTTTGGCAGCTCGTTGCTGGCCCCGGCTGCAAACACTCCTACGCCGTCGGCTTCCTCTTTTTGCACAAGCATAAGCCAGCTTTTGTCACCTCTTCTGATGCTTTTTGCTGCTTGCTGTGGTGAAAGCGCTTCTCTTTTTGCAGCGTCTGTCATAGCCATGATAGTTCTAATCAAATCGCCTTTTTCCTCGTGTTTTTCTTTTTGTTTTCAGCTTTCCCAGCTTCTGGTGTGTGCACTTCTATTGTGTCTCTCTGGCAGTCTAGTTTCACACCAAACTGCTTGAGATGATCCATGCCCAAATTTAAATCAATGCCTTGCATCACTTTCGGCATGATCTTTGCACACACTGTCAGTTTTGTTTCTCTCTGTCTGACTTTTTTCGGAAACACGACACTGCAGCTGCCACAATTCCTTTGCAGCAACAATGTCCCTTCACATTCAGAATCAACTAAAAGGCTTTGGTCATTAGCATTTTTTTATGCTCTGGGCGCTGGGCATTTTCTGAATTTTTAATAAAGGGCTTTTCCATTTCCCCTTGTTTTTTCTAGCCAGCCTGTATCGACAAAGCACGTAGATGCACCTGTGTCAAGCAGAACGGTGCACCTATGACCACCGTAAACACTTTTCAGTAGGAATGTGAGACCTTGCGTGTGCTTGGCTCAGGAAACCACTCTTGCAACTCAGGAAACCACTCTTACGAAGTAAGGCAGCGTGCTGGCTACTTCTACTTTATATTAATAACAGCTAAACATCTAGGGTGATGATGTTGCAAGAATTGAACTTGCCCTTTTGACTCCAGTCACTGTTATAAATACTCAGTAGTGTGACATCACACTTCGGTACTTTCTGTACCACTTTAAGGTAGGAGTTACCACGTAACATTGTGGGTGCTCTGTGAATTGAGGTTGAGCGCTTTTAGATGATGCAAAGTGTTAGAGGTATAGATTGATCCTCCCACACCAAGAAGGATGGTGTGAAGTGTAACTTTTTAGCTTTTAAGCGTTTTAAACTTTCGTGCTGTTTGTTAGAGGCTTCCAGCTGGTGTCCAGGCCTAGTGTCTTCACAATTCACAATACTTCCAGAGGTGGTCGACGGAGCAAAGGTCCTCAAAATGTCCCTTTTTTGGGGCAAATCGTGTTTAAATAACATAACTAGATGTTTCATGAAGTTTGAGGCCAAATGGACTACCCCAGTGGTCTGAGCAGCAATCCAGTTCAGCTTTTGGCACTGGATGTTTACGTATTGAGCCACCACACTCTACCCAGGGCCTCTTTCACCTCAAAACACAACAGGAGCACTCTTTTATGACCAGGAATCGTTTGGCATGCTGAAAACCGGATTTGGTGAAACTTGGTTTTCCACCCTTTTTGACACCCCTTTTGCTGAATTTTTGTGTGGTAAATGGGCCAAAATGGGGTACCTGGCCAACTACTGCTCCGTTTTGCCCCATTTTTGTTGCAATGATATTGTTTTAAAATTTTTTCATATAAAATTGACACAAATTGGGTCAGTTGGTGGTGAGATATAACAGATTGCTGTTGAAAAGTGGGGTTTACGCCGCGGGCAATAAGGCATGTGCGCCGCTACTGGCAACTTTCAAGCTCAGGTGTTATCAGCAACTACATCTGGATGTTATGCTTAGAAGTTGCCCGGTCCGGCACACATACTGTGGGAACATTTTAAAAGTACCCCTTTTTCAGGCCTCCGTCGACCACCTCTGCAATACTTCACTTTTATGAGGTGTATCTCCATCTTATTAGCGTTAAGCTTGTGAGCTCTGCGCACTTGTCCATGAGATTTAGCATGCTGCACCCGTTGCAAGTGGGGAGTGGAAGGTCGTTTAGACTTAGTAGGTAAGGGAGTAACCAAAATAGCATCAGGGCGACTGGAAGTAAGCCTGTCTCTGATAGACGATAAATGAGCATGAAAAATCCAAATGGGTAAAGTCGTAAAGTCCTATTACTAGCGTGCTCAGGAATTTGAAGGTTTTGTTGGGCAAAACAGTCAGTGCTGCCAGCATCCATATGAACTATACACCCTGCCAAGGAGCCTTCGCTGATGGCTTTCATGATGAGTCTGCAGGCAACATTATGGCGTTCAGTGATCATGCCAGAGATGACATTGTGTTGACACCCTGAGAGAATACGAGAATACGTTGAGTAGGGGAAGTGTCTACACAATTAATTTCGAGCAAGTATATATCATGGGCGTGATATACCCAAGAAAATTCCTGCTGATTTGAATCATAGGATGAGAGGTGTTTGGAGAGACGCTGAGTTGGTGGACCCTAACAAGCACAACAAAAAACTGGCCGCTCATCATTCTTGGTCCCATTTCTTTTTAGAATAGAAATGAAAAGACTCCGCTGGTAGTGATGACACAGCCAGCATGATAAAGGGAGGGGGTTACGTAGGTGCCCACACCAGGCAACCCCCGCCCACCACGCTAGACTCATACTCTCTGGTTGCCAACACACTGAAATGAGGAATTCCTCATAACTATTTATCGTCATAATATGGCAAGTGTACGGATAGCCCAAGCCCTACAAAAGGGACCATGCGGTGCCAACCAAAATGCCTACACTGACATAGGCAGTGCAGGAGATAATCGAGCAGATCAGGGCCTAGATCTGAAAACACTGCCAACAAAACACTGCCCTGCTGGTTGCCGTTAAACCTAACAGCACATGCTTTAAAAGCCTCTTCTTGTCCTGACGCTATCTTACTTTTACCTAGTACTGTATGCTCGTCTCGGGTAACCACCCGCAACTCAGATTTTCAGAAGCTTGCTAAAGACAAGAAACTGAATCCAAACCAGTGCTAGGTTCACTTAATTAAATTTGGTGAAGACACTAGGCCTGATCCTCAATTTCAAAAAGCAAATGCACAGCACACACGTATGTACACAACCGTATACAAACGCACGCATGTACACAATGCACGCACACACGTGCGCGCACACACAACACACACATACGCGCACGCACACACACACACACACACACACACATACACACACACACACACACACACACACACACACATACACACACACACGCACGTACGTGCGTGCACGCACGCACACACACGCACACACACGCGAAGCAATATAGAAATACCTAAATGAAAACTGCCTCACTTTGCGGGGGGAAAGGTGCTGAATTCGCAATAGCCATGCTCTCAGCCCATCACCCAAACACCCTGAGAGAGCGCATAGTATACCTGTATTGCAGCAATGCCTGGACATGCAAGGCACTTTCCTCTGGATCCTGTTCAAGCATGAGCCATCAGTTCCCCATTCAGCTGTCGCCCTGAATTCAGCACCTTTCTCCCCGCCAAGTGACACGCATTTTTCTTCAAGTTATTATTTAGTTATTTACTACCTGGTACCTGTTCGGCCTCGTGCAAAATTTCAAGTCTTTCAGTTTTCGGGCAAAACAACATTGGGGAGACCTCCCCAGAACCCCCATAATCCACCCATGAATTAATTAACAATCAATAATAAATGCGTATGAATAATTCAGGGGGATTAGGTAAAAAACGCGATAAATTCGAGGGATTAAATAGTTCTGCAATACCGGTAATGATTAAAAATTTGTTTTACCCTGTTACAGTAACTGCACCGATTTTGGCTTTAAATAAAAACAAAAAACAGAGGGATGACACTCATACTCAGATAGCAAACGCACGAGATATGCTGCGTGCCCACAGCTTGCAAACAGGACGTGGGCCTTCCTGCTTTGGAGTGGCAGGACTCCCTAGCAGGACTCATCTTAACAAACACGTATTGCACCCCTCTCCATTAAAGCAAAGTAGATGTTTAGGGATCACCCGCGTTGCCATCCCCCTTGCTGCTCAAAGCCCAGAGCCAGAGGGCCCTAAAGGTTTGCATGAATCTACACCCATTGAGGATGCGCCGGATGCCCCAGGTGAGTGTGTTTCTGCGACATACCAGCTTGGGCTGAGCTTTTCTTCCTTTGTTCAGCCGGTGTGAACCCTGCACTGTCTAGCAGGTGTCCTCAAAGCACTGGCCGGCCTGAAGCCTCCAAGATGGCTCTTCCGAACCCTTGCCTGCCTCATTCTGGGCGGTCAAGTGGTGTCACGCATCTGCCAAGGTCTGTGGCTGCTTGTCAAGGCAGCGGACGTCAATTTGCCTTTGAGGAGACATGTGACATTTGCCTGTTTTTGCAGCCACGGATGTTGGGTCGGATTTCACACACTGTTCATTCATCAGTACTTCTCCTCCCGTGTGGGGTTGCTGAGTGTGTACAATCATAACGTCGTGTATCCTACAGGGAAAATCCACTGGAAAAACACTTTGGAACAACTGAAGCTGGTGGGACCCCAGTCCCTTGGAGTGGCCTTGCTCACGGCTGGCTTTGTGGGCATGGTATTCACCATTCAGGTGAGATGCACGTGCTCACACTGTTCCCCTCCTTGTTCATGTCGAGGTTCACATCAAGAAGGTGTCGTGCTCGAGCTTACTTCACTGTATGCCACAGGACACCTTTTGTGTATTGCATTTTGGTCACTCACTTGAAATTGCAAATACACACACATACACACACAAACACATACACACACACAAATACACACCTTTGCACATCAATACACACTCATTCATGCCGCAGTTTGTGCGTGAGTTTGCAAAGTTGGGTTTAACACGCTCTGTGGGCGGCGTGATGGCCCTTGCCCTTTCACGGGAGCTCACTCCTGTGGTCACTGCCATTATCTTGGCGGGCAGGGTGGGCAGTGCTTTTGCTGCTGAGCTGGGTACTATGCAGGTAGGAATGCGGTTTACGTATGCTCGCCTATACATGCTTGCATAAATAGCAAGGCTGGCAGAGCGCGTCCAGCCATAGTTGGGGGCTTTTGCTGCTACTTTGGCTACAGTGGCGAATGATGCTGCGATCCTTATAATTCTTAGTCCTCCCTAATTCCAGCGCTCGCCTCATGCATTTTGGGGGTGGGAAAGGGGGCCGACCTTTGACAGATAAAAACGTGTGTTTTTGTCATGTTAGTCAGTACTCGTAGTAAAGCACTCTTAAGCTTTTTCCTTGTGATTCAGAGCCAAAATAAGTCGTCCTCACTGTCCGTATGTAAAAAGTCTTACCCTGCTTCTTTTGCTACTTTCATGGAGCACAACTGCATATGACCTGACTTGTCGAGCCTATCGCTACTTAAACCCCCCTCTCCAGGTGTCTGAGCAAATGGACTCCCTGCGGGTGCTGTTCACTGATCCCGTGGATTACTTGGTCACCCCACGTGTGATTGCCAGCATGGTGGCGGGTCCCATTTTGAACGTGCTGTGCTTTTCCATGGGTGAGTGTGCAGTGTGCAGTCGCCTAGCTGCTCAGTGCGGTGGTGCATTTTTGTGGCGGGGCCCATCGTGAAAGTGCTGTGCCTCTCTGTGGTTGGATTGCAGCTGCGTAGCTGCTCATTCCACGATAAGGACACATTCATTTGTTTGGTCCATTCTAATATTATAATACGTCATGCTCCTCCAAGGTGACTGCACCATATATACCTTGATATGGAATTGGCATCCGGTGGAGTATGGTGGAATTTGTTGGCTTGATTCATTCTTGGCAGATGCAGTCTGGATTAAAAAGGGAGGAAAGGCCACCTACTCCCAAAGGACCCAAGGATATCTTAAAGATTCGGGACTACTGATTATATCACTTCATCTAAGGCTAGGCCTTCCCTACAGCTTATCACGCCACCTAATGCACTTTCTTGCCAGCTCTTACCAAGTTTGTTTCCTTTCAAAATGAAGGGATTATGCACAGGCAAATACTGCTACGTCCGAGGGCTGCTGCATGTCAGTACTGCTACACGCAAAAGCACAATCTACAGGTCCTGCTTTTTAGCTAAGCCAACTTCGTTCTCTGTACCACTGAATGACAGTAGCAGATGATTCATTGTTGCGGGCGCTGGCTTTGACTTTCATTTTGCTTGCCAGCAACACAAATGACCTCTGCTCCATAACCCGATGATTGCAGGCATTGGTGCATCCGTGCTTTTGGCAGACCTGGTGTACAACGTGCCTGCTAACGTGATTGTTGACTCCGCGCGGCGTGCACTCACCGGCTACGATGTGTTCACAAGCATGGTCAAGTCCTGGGTCTTCGGTGTCGTTGTGGCCACTGTGAGTTGTCGTGTAATCCTAAGCCCCTAACCTTTGCTTCTTGCTTCTATTGCGCCGTGTACTGACCGGCTCTGATGTGTTTACGAGCATGGTCAAGTTTTGGGTCTTAGGCAATGACGTGACCACTGTGAGTGCCGCTTCATAAGTGTTCCTGCTGCAGGGCGTGTACGAGAGTGTGGACTTGTAACTCTTATATGTCGTGGTCTTTGCCAACGTCGTGGCCACATTGAATTCTCTTTCTATCAACTGGCAATGTTGCGCTGGCATTAAGACGAACTGACAAAATATGCGGCTTTATGCACCCTTTGAGGCCAAACAGATACAAGATGTTTGCTTTAATTGAGTGATTAAGGTACGATTAGTCCTCTGCAAAAAGCTTGCGTCTATTTTGATGTGCAATTGATTTTGAGGGACCTTGCGTTCACTGAAGCATCACCTACAGCACACCCGTACCCTCACAAGAGCAATATTAAATGTCACCCATGCCATTGTTGACTGGTTTATGGTCTTAACTTCTTGCACAGCTTTCAAATTAGCATCTCGTCCTTGTTGAGCAATGCTGATATAATTGCCCCTTTCCCTTTTTTCTTCCTCTACTTGCAGATCAGTTGTGCATGGGGCTTCACTACTTCTGGCGGGGCCAAGGGAGTGGGAGAGTCCACCACTAGTGCAGTGGTGATCTCGTTGGTGTCCATTTTCATCGTGGATTTTGTACTTTCTTTCGCTTTCTACCAAGGCCAGGGCACTGCCCTGAAACAGCTCAAGTAGGGTTGGCCTGGTTGTCAGCCCATTAAGGCTGTGCTGCCTAGAAGGTAGTTTGTCAATGTTACAACCTAAAACAGTTAATGGTCCATCTTCGTATTTCTTATTCTAACTCACCCTAAGGTTCTCTGATATAATGAATGCCCTGAAAAGCATTGATCAAGAACCTCGCAATGTTGACGACTCGGAAGCACCCAGACACAGATTTAACCTTGCCCCACCTGCTGGCCTGTGCATGTTGGGGAAGTGCGGCTCTACGGCTGGGGGAGCAGCTTTTCCCACCATCCAGCCGTCTCTGGAGAGGAGACCTCAAAGCTTTGCCAATTCTTGTTTCTAACAAGACATTCCCATAATGAACTTGCAACTGGGTTAATTTAGTTGAAGGAATGAGGTGGGTAGAAGAGTATTCAGCGTGTGAGCGACGTGGATGCAAACACGTGCAATTTCCTACAATGGCAATATTTGACCTTTTTACTTAAGTACCTACCCCGATAAAGCACCTTTCTGAGCTCTTCAGAAGCCCAATGTGTGTTTCAGCCTCCCTACAATGGTTACAATGGGGGGTGACCTTCAGCCAGGTTGTTTGGCTGATCGGCTGCTGACTGGTCTCGGCCAGCCACAAATAAATCCATAAGCTCAGGGGAAAAAAAGAAAAAGTCTATTGTTGTGCTGAGAAAGGAAATTATGAACAAGTTGGTTGTTGACCTGTTGCAGCAAAAAGGGTTGGGCTGCTGAAAAGTCCTCAAAAAAAGGTGTAAACAGAAGGAAAAGTGTTTCCTCAGCTCACAAACTCGATGGTCTTGGCAAATTAAAAGAGCATGCACCTCGTTCTGAACATGTTCATCTTCACCAGGACATTGGTCACATACGCAAGAACCATCTTCAAGCCACGCTGCTGCCTCAACTTTCAAAGTATGCGCACGCAAGCGGAATCTACTTATATTGCGCATAACATGTTTGGACAGATCAAGATGGAGATACCGTGGTACATTAATCGTTTCAGCCTCCCTACCATTCCCTACCACCTCGTACTACGAGTATGACCCTACACTCACATACATCTGAATCATGTTTCTTCAAGCTACTGTTTCTTTTGTTTAGCAAGGTGTGGTTTCAGACTTTTGTTAGCTTCTGCTTGAGATCAAATAGCTACTGTGAGGACACTATACCTCAAAATTAGCTGAGCGCCACGCAGGAACAGCATAAAGGCCTCCGCACCACTTTTAAAGGGGCCTCCGTTACCCTCCACGCACACCAACCTTTTGGGAGAGGAAGGCACCATCTACAAAAATTGCACTCTGGACTCCTCGTCGCCTTTCAAGGAGCTGGGTCTTGACTTTCAAGAGAGCTCCATGCTCATTCTGTCAACTACGCTGCCAAATTCGTCCATACCAGACGTGCCCTTTCCAGCACTATGATCAACTCTCGTCAGGAGCCGGTCTCAGGTCAAGTCTGCAACCCTCCTGATCCTTATTTACTTTTTTTTTTTTTGGCGGAGGAGTTTTACGGTACCCAAAACCAAAGTGGCTCCTTTTCCTTAAATATTGTGGAAGTGAATTTCACTGCCTGCATTGTTATCTCTTTTCAAGAATGCATCACTTGAAAGGGGAGCTCAAAGAAAAAGAAGAAACAAGTTTTAAGCCGCATATATTAAAACCCAATAGTGGACGATTCCTGTTCCTTGAACCATGAGGAGTGATTGCCTCCATCTAGGGGCACGAAGAAAAGAAAAGAATAGACTGCTGGTAGTTATGGCACAGCCAGCATGATGGACACTCGAACAGGACACTCAGAATATGCAAGGGAATACTTGAAAGGCAAAGGGACAAGTGAGGGAGCGTCGCTAGCAACGCTGAATAGTTGGCGAAGCCCATCACGCTTTCAACCTTGAACTTTGCAGCCGGAACACATCCGAGGACCCCTGACGCAGCATACGCAGCCGGAAAAGTGTGCTGATGGATGCTGCATCAGTGATAAGTGGTCCGGGGGCCTGACTGAGAAATCCTGGGCAGTTTCCTGGAGCTTCCAAACATGAAACTTGTCCTAAAAATTACAAACGGCACCCCAGGTTCCAGAATTCATCTGCCCTGGTAAAGGTTTCGGTTAGGAGCCTGTGTTGAGTCTCAGACCGGGAGGTGCCATTAATGGGCCTGGGGAGGAGGGCTGGACACCCCCCCAAACAAAACTTGTCTCTAGCACTCCACACACCGCACCCCAGGGTCCCAGAATTTATATGACACGGTAGAAAGTTTGGTTAGGAGCCTATGTCGAGTTTCAGCCCCTGGGGTGGCCTGGGTGAGCTTGAGGAGAACTGTGTGAAGTGTGGTGGGAAGGAGGCAACGCTAGGGGCTCACGCCCCCGCGAGGGGGCTTCGCCAAAAAAGACTAAGCACAATGCTGTAAAGGATGATTTGTAAGTGATGCCCAGCCAAGAGGATCTGCAGTGCTAAAAAAGTAACACACTGGTAAATCATGATCACACTCATTCTGTTAGCTGATCACTTATGCTCTGCTAACAGAACAGCCCCCAGAACACGAGCCTTGTCCTGTTGAATGCTGCATATAATACACAGACATCCAACGGGTGAAGAGCTCAGCCATCATTCCCCCACTGCGCGCTTGGTACGTGACGATCTTGCTTTGTTTGTGGACACTTTTTTCACGGCTCTGAAAGATTATTAGCTAGGGGCCGAGGGCGTGCTGATGTCAGTTCCGATGGCTGAAGCTGATACCGAGGACTGGCTGTGCATGGCCACCCACGACCGAGGAGCTGTGGTGAAGGGTGTTAAAGGAAAGAGGTGTTCAAACTTCAAACGCTTAAACAGGTGTATTTTTACACAATGTTAGTGAAGACAGAGTTACATTTAGAAGCACAAAGGGTGGGTACACATGCACTATTTTTGACTGGTGTGCTGTCTATTCAATAACACACATCACCGCTTAATTTTTGGAAAGTGGAGTGCTCAAAAGATGCCACTACTGGGGTGTATTCTTTTGTAAGCTGCACGCTTGAGTGCCAATGGTTGCGTTTAAGTACATACTTTTGAATTAGCGAAGGACGTGAAAAAGATTTGACTGTAGGCTACATGTTTCAAAACAAAACGTGACAAATCATACCAGCGTTTGCCAAATCAAAGTTGTCTTGCTGTTAAGTTTCAGTTGCCATACATAACAATTAAAATAATGGCCTTGTACAGGAATTCCTTTAAATCTGCAAATGCGCCTTCCTATGAAACAAAGAGCACTTACGTTTGAAGTCAACCATCATTTGCACCAGCTCCGTCGGATCCTTGGACACCAAGATACAATTGTGCTCTTGTTTTATGAAGCCCTGGTTTGGTATAGGTACAGAGGGTGTAGTCTGGTTTCAGTCAGGCTTATTCTCACCTAAAGAAAGCTTGTTGAGGATAAGCAGCAAGGTAGGTAGGTTAAAACACGAGCAATTCAAGATTTGAAGTAGCCGTGCTGCTAATCAGCGTAACATACATTGAACGTAGCTCTGTATTAATAAATTAACAAGTGTTCACACACGTTTCTGCATTTATTTACTAAAGTAATCAGGTGCCGTGTAAATTTTATGCAGAAACAATTGGAAAGAGCGGGGGTACACAAGGGCTAATGTGCCATCTGCTGACTTATAAACCTTCAAATAACACAGCACACACATACACGTGCAACACATACCTGTTCAACTGAGTGCTGGAAAAATTCTAGCAGCTTGTCGTAATAGCCATCGACATTCAAAAGCCCCTGTGGCCGAGCAGATTGCAGTGAGGATATGGTGAACATACAAGTTCCAATGTAGAGATGAGTGACATGCCTGCTGAGGGTGACATCCCTGCTGAGGGTGACCTGCCTAAGGAGGAATCAGGCACTCACTCCCGGATTCCTGTTCCACGCCCCAGCCAGTTAAGGAAGAACAATGGAATACATGGAAAGCACAAGCGTACCACTGGTTTGCTGTGGAAGCCAAGTTGCTGCCACGTGATGACTTCCAACAACTCCTCAAGGGTCCCGAACCCTGTGAGGGATAGATGGACACCATATATTACTAGTAATAAGAACCAGGGCTGTGCCTGGAGCAGTGAGCAAGGACATCGTGTGCCCTGTGCGTGGAGTGGTGGTAAGTGCCCTTTGGTTTGGAGGTTTGGCGTGTGTGTCTGCCACCATCTTATGCGTAGAGTGGCAAGTGTGTTTGCTCTGGCTGTTGTGCGTGGAGTCGTGAGCGCGTTTGTGTGAGTGGCCTGTGCGTGGAGCAGTGGTAAGTACCAGTTTGGTGCGTGGACAGGCGAACATGCCTGTGCGTGGAGTGGGGAATGTCTGTGTGCGTGTAGTGATCGAGTGTTTTGTCTGCATGACTGTGCGTGGAATGTTGAGCGCTTTCTCCTGAGCGTGGAGTGGTGATTGAGTGTGTGCATATGCCTGTGCGTGGAGTGGTGATAGAGTACGTGTCTATCTGCATGCCTGTGCGTGGAATGTTGCGCGTATATATGCCTGTGCGTAGGATGGTGATTGAGCGCATGTCTGTCTGCATTCCTGTGCGTGCAGTGGTGATTGAGTGTGTGTATGTGCCTGTGCGTTGAGCGGTGATTGAGCACGTGTCTGTCTGCATGCCTGTGCGTGGAGTGTTGCACGTGTATATACCCGTGCGTGGAGAGGTGATTTGTGAGGGAGACATTTGACTAATTCAAAAGGAAAGTAGAAGAATAGGCACCTAACACAACTACTCTTTATGCGCTTTGCTGTGAAACGTAGTGTTGCAATTGTGCCACTTTAAAAGAAAAACATGACTGACCTCCTGGCAGACCAATAAAACCGTCAGCTTGTCTGGCCATCTCAGCTTTGCGCTGGTGCCTGTAGTTGCACACAAGAAGCTGCCTTTGAGATTACCAATACAAGCGACAAAGTTTACCAAAAAGCGTCCAGGCAGCATAGCTACAGGCTGACGTGGACTGATGTGAAAAAATGGGCAGCAAAAGCCCTTCCGTGTTAAAGTTCATGAAGATCAGCATCGAGGGCACCTCTAGTAGTTAGAAAACATCAGTGAAGCATTGGAGAACTCACATGTCATCCACTACCACTAGGTGGCCGATCATTTCTCCCGAGAGCTGCAGGTTTGAGGATTAAAGGAGGACAGGCTTGGTTGAAGGATGCAGAGGAACATGGAGCAGATGAAAGTGCTTGCTTCAAAGCACTCACCTCCCGAGGCGCTAAGGCTTTAGGTATACAGCCATAAACCTCAGCCCCACCCTCGATCACCTGTGTTTGTTTAAAAACAGGATACAATTAAAGTAATAGGAATTAGGAATGATTGCCACAGCCTGGTTATATCCTTTTCTGTTGCCTATGCTTTCATTAACAGTGGTGCAAATGTATCGGACGTACATCACGAAGATCGTCTGCATTTTACAAGCCAATTAGAACCACTTGCCGCTCTCGCCGTCTCGCCCATCAATCCCACGTTGCCTCCTCCATAAACTAGATTTATCCCTGTGACACGTGCCCAATAAAGATTGACAGTGGTCATTAGAAGTGGGCGCCTGAATTATAGGTGTATTGAATAGGAGCACGCAAGGGTCTGAACATGGAACCCTCACATAACACCTAACAACAGACTTGGATCAGTGCAGCAGTCTGAGCAGGTTCAAGACACTTCACTGAAGGATCGTGTCTAGGGTAAAGACAAGGCTACGCTGTGGTCCTCGCAATTGCGCGCTAGCCTAATTAGCTTTTCAGGGGTAATTTCATGTGATGATTGATACTGGTAACAGAAGTGCAAGCTTATCCTTAACAAGATTGTTGATGCCATATACTGCACTGCTATAAGCGCTGCTTGTGGCATACATGAATTCTTTTTCCTGCACTTGTGGCGGACCTTGGGATGCTAGATGCAGTCCCAGATGTCGTGCTGATGCTGCATACTGCGGCTGGATGCCCATACTGTGTGTGTGTGCGTGTGTGTGTGTGCGCGTGTGTGTGTGTGTGTGTGCGTGTGTGTGTGTGTGTGTGTGTGTGCGCGTGTGCGTGTGCGTGTGCGTGTGCGTGTGCGTGTGTGCGTGTGTGCGTGTGTGTGTGTGTGTGTGTGTGTGTGTGTGTGTGTGTGTGTGTGTGTGTGTGTGTGTGTGTGTGTGTGTGTGTGTGTGTGTGTGTGTGTGTGCACGTGTTTTGCGTGAAGCACCTGCTTCCACAGAACACCGCGAGCTTTCTAAGGGGGGGGCTTGATGTTGCACCCTGAGCTGAAGCCATGGTCCTTGTCAGATTTCTTTTGCTGGGGTGCTTAGGCTTTAGCAGAGCACAACGGGAAAGCATAAGAAAATAATGGCAATGATAAGGAGACAAATAGCGAGTGGATTCTGTTGCTTCGATAGAAGAATTTAGAGATGGAAGCACTTCTTATACATGTGGCATGAAAGCGAGTCATTAAATGGAAGGAGGAAGCGAGGTAGCTCATTTGCAGGGGAGTCGCATAAACAAGGCCCATACCTCCCAGGCCCAGACTCCCCGTCGACCATAGAGGGGGAGCTCAAGAGTAATATCCTGGCAAGGGCACTGGTAAGCGGGATTGAGACCGGGAAATTGAGAAGAAGCGAGGAGTGCAAGCACTTTACCCTGCGCTGCCCACTCACACAGAATAACATGGACAGCATCAAGAGGAGGCTGGGAGGAGGTGGGGCAGCCCAGGTGGGTGTGGCCAGGGGAGAGGGGAAGGGCAATGCTGATTCAGAAATGGATGAGGCACACTTATAAGCTTGCACACACACAACACACATACAACTACACACACGTACACACACACACACACACACACACATACACACACACACTCACACACATACACACACGCACACTCCTGTACACACACAAACACACAGACACACTCTCGTAGACACAGACACACACACAGACTCACACTCTCGTACGCACAGAAACACAAACAGACACACACAGACTCACACCCAAACACACAGACACACACACTTCTGCATCACCTACTACAACATGTCCAACTGACGCAGGCCCCCCAACAAAGCCCCCTTAAAAGTATCAAGAGGTCGTGGGACGAAAGCTCTGGTGAGCGACAAGCCCCCCCTAAAACCAGCGAGGTTGAAGGGATGAACAACAGAGAAGGGGACTCCAGCATGCAAGGGAGTGAAGA
>Ga0307945_1002839_pt1:0-5000 | contig 14072 bp, 23 predicted proteins | sample OrgLakmetagen228_FD_201818 | JGI IMG/M metagenome (GOLD analysis project Ga0307945, IMG submission 201818) | Saline water microbial communities from Organic Lake, Antarctica - #228 | ecosystem: Environmental > Aquatic > Non-marine Saline and Alkaline > Saline | place: Antarctica: Organic...
TTCTTTCTGAGCTTATGGATTTATTTGTGGCTGGCCGAGACCAGTCAGCAGCCGATCAGCCAAACAACCTGGCTGAAGGTCACCCCCAATTGTAACCATTGTAACCATAGTACGTGGAGCCAATCAGCTGACTGTAGGTCCCCTCGTGTAAACCTGAATCAGCTAGCACTGGAAGGTGCAACTGCAGAAAGAACTTGTTCACAAGAATCTAAAAAAGTGGTTTGGTTGCCACCAAAAAATACAAAGGGAAACTTGTTTGCACTACGTTAAAGCTAGCTAGGTATTAAAAGCTGCTGAGCCAAGACAGAACACACTGAGCATATCCACGCACGGGTGGTTCAAAAATAGGGCACCCACAAAGAAAAGAATAAGAAGAGATCCTGCATCAATCTTTTTCAGTGCAGGAAATATGCCTGTGGGAGAGGAGCAGAAAGCTTGCTAGCTCATTCCTTAATACAAATAATAAGGCTGCAGGTGAAGGAGCCCTGAGCGGTAGTCCATATTTTGGCCATGATCCATTTAAGCGTGCTCACACTAATAAGTAACATCCACTTCTGCAGCAATGTAGTTTTCCATAAAATACAAAGTAGAGGCAAAAATAAGGACTTGCGTTCTAACAGGAGTCGGCAGTACTTTGTGCTTCAGTCCCACCCACAGAATGGCAAATGTAGAGCACAGAGAGAATACTTCCACAGCAAGACTGGTAGCCTCACATACACAACACACACACACACACGTCTCGCACACAAAATTGAACGCAGGGCTAACCCTAAGCGCACAAGGATGGCTCCATTCGTCCTATGCACACTCAATGCAAGCGTCATGCCCCCCATGCCAACCAAGCGAGAGCCCCCATATGCAGAATGCACAGCTCTGGTGAACAGGCAAGGCATGAAGGCATGCAGAGGGTGCTGGTATGTCAGGCCGAAAATCCCCTCAGTGCAAAACACAGCAATAATAAGCCAGCCGTAAGAGACACAGCCCCGCAACAAGGGACGATAGAAACAGAAAGGGAGGCTTGCGTGTATATGCTTGTGTGAGCATGCGACGAATGTGAGCCTAGAAGTACGCAATGCAAGTATGAGGCCATCAACAGAGTGCCTTACTATACACCACTCTGACGTTGGTGTGCTGCGCGTGTTTACGCACGCACGCACTTTGCCAAGGTCCCAGGATCTAAGGGGGCACCCGCACCACATCGAATGTACCCTGCCACACAATGCTGTTCTCCTACAGTGTGCCATTTGTGCGCTCTGAAAGTGCCTCTCACACCAAAGCTCCACTTACTTTAATGTATATCACCTCACACATCGGTGTCCTTACACAGAGTGTGTGTGTGTGTGTGCCATCTGTGCGCCCTAAAGGTGCCTCTCACCCAAAAGGTCCAATTGAAGCCGGCTAGTTGACAAATACACGTCAAAGGCACCAACACAGCACACAGCATCCAGCGCAATTGTCAAGGGCCCCCACTCGGCACTTGGCAGCGCATCCTGTGCCTCCTCACAGCACACATTCATTTGCACACTGATTCACACACATACACACTCAGAGCAGCATTTCCAACCACGAGTCACAGGACACACCCATACCCTCACTAGCACACAACACGCTAGAGCAACCAAGCACACTCACATAATACGAATCAACATGCACACAAACACACTTGCAGCGCTTCCTGTCTATCCTCCTCACAAGACCCAAATACACACGCATTCGCAAACCTACACTTGCGCGTACCACTGCACACAAAAGCACTGCCGTACAAATATACACATTCTCTCAGAACACGCCACTCGCATTATGGTAAAGGTTCTTGGGAATTGCCCAGCCTATTTAAATGCAGGTACGCATCTGTTCCATACCTGCAAGCACACCAGGTGGGAATGTATGTGGGTGTTGTGTGCATGCGTGCTTGCGTGCGTGCGTGTTATGTGTATGTGTGCGTGTATGTGTGCGTGTATGTGTGTATCAGCATGCCATTGTGTGCACAGGAGGTGCATGCTTGGACGCTTCTATAGGAAGACAATGCACAGTATATCAGCAAGAATCGAACAGCACGAAGCCCATCCGCTGCGAAGCAAAACACACTCAACATTATGAGCAACAGCGTCAGGTGCATTGGTAGCAAGAGAGGGCTTCCTATCGCCTTTGCACGTCATGCGGTTGCTCACAATCGTAAGCGCATACGTGGTTGTGCATGAAGTGGATCTGCACTATAAACAGGGTTGGCCGCAACCGTTTATGTACACCGTATAATTTGGTGATTTCCCTGCCAAAAGTACCGTATATACACCGTATATGTATATGGTTCTGGCCAACCCGAGCTATAAACGTTAGGACGACGGACACCATAAATCTACACGTCATGACTCTTCCCGGGGATGATCTGCAGCGCACACTGATGTACTCGCATGCAAACTCTCAAATATCACACATGCATGCACGCACACACACACACACACACACACGCGTACTCACACAATCGCATGCACATACACACACTCGCATGCTCACACACACGCATGCTAACACGTGCATACACTGACACACACACACACACACAAACAACGCATGCTAACACGTGCATACACTGACATACACACACACGCACACACACACAACCACAGGAACACACACACAGGTACAGACGCATGCACAGACGCACGCACCCTTCCATAGAGATGATCTGCAGGTCCCCGCCAAAGTAGCGTGCATACAGTCGGCTAATGGGCAGGCCATAGCCGTAGCCAGCTAGCACCACAGGGCTGTCCTCCACAGTCGGCTGCGTGTGTTGCCATCAGAAATATGAGTGAGTTCAATAAGTCGGAAGTATAAGAGGAAGGTCAGGCCGTCTGGACAATGAACGAGGTCAGAACGGGATGAGGCACAGGTTGGGAGGGGCAAGGTTATCAGGGTTTAGCACCAAACGGCCGTCCTGCACAGTCGGCTGCGCGTGTTGCCAATATTATTATGAATGAGCTCAAAAAGGCACTGAGCTATAGCACCACACAGGGCTGTCCTTCTCGCCTCAGTCAGCTGCGAGCATTGGGTATTATTAAACACAACTAAATAAAAACCAACAAGCAGGCGACCTGCGGCAAATCAAAACAGGAGACATGCCCACCTTATCTCAATCCCCCCCCCCCCCTTCCCTCTCCCCCTTTCAAAATACACACAATACGCAATGAGTAGCCATTCCTCCCCTTCATGTACCAATGTTCCCATCCTGTACTCCATTCCATTCCACAGAGCAGTCAATCGTAGGGCAAGCATGTCTGCTCGCAAACATGTCTGCTCGCAAACATGTCTGCTCGCAATGGCCTTGCCTGACCATCCCATCAAAAACCACACTTCACATCCTTAGGGTTGGCCAGCACCGTATATATACACCGTGTACGACCGTATATTTGGTTATTTCCCTGCCAAAATACAGTATATACACCGTATATACATATATATAAAACAAATGTGTCACTGCCGTGCCAGTGTGTGCCGATCCAAGGCCACACCTCACACCCCTCACCTGTATCTCCATCTCCACCGGGTGATTGGCCGTGGAATACAGGTAGGTCCAGATGTTGGGCATGCCAGAGCGAGGAATGCCACCCCCCTCGTCAGAAACTTTGATGGTCACGTCCTCCCCTCCCTCAGCTACGACTACCCTGTGTGTGCGTGTGTGTATGTGTGCGTGTGCGCGTCTGTGATTGTATTTGCATGTGCATGTGCATGTTATTGTGTTTGTGTGTATGTGTGGGGGTGTGGGTGTCAAGGTTTGTGTGCTGAAGTGTATGGGTTTGTGCGCGTGTGTATATGTGTGCGTGTGCGTGATTGTATTTTCATGTGTGAATGTGCGTGGGTGTATACAGGGGGGGAGGGGGGTTGTCAAGGTGCGTGTGCGTGAGTGTGTGTGTGTGTATGACACAATGAGCTATTTCAGATACAAATCTACAGGCAAGGAAACTGAAAGTTTTGCTTGCGAGCTGTAACCGCGACCCAATATCCCTCATGCATAAGCCATGTTCAAATGATTGAGCACGCACACACACAGTGACGACACGCACAAGTACACAGTATGGACGGCGGGTCTTGACAAAGCTTCTCACATCGATCATGAATCACGCGCAAGCTGTCTTTCATGACCCAATTTTGGTATCACGCCACGTGGAACTAAGGCCACGTGGAACCAAGGCCACCTGGAAGTAAGGCCTACGCCACGTGGAAATAGGCAAGTGCACATCACACATAGTGCACGTGCCTACGCCACGTGGAGCTCGGCAAGTGCACATCAGAAGATGACTAAGGAGGCACACACACATGTGCACACAAAGACACATACACACGGACATGCACACACAGACACACACATGCACGCACAGACACACACATGCACACACAAAGACACGCACACTGACATGCACACACAGACACACACACACATGCACGCACAGACACACACATGCACACCTGATGGGCGGCGAGTCCGACAGCGCGTCCTCATATCTATCCTGCACCGCGCGCAAGCTGTTCTTCACAAGCTCAAACGTCATGTGATGGAGGTGGGAGGGCACGTAGGGAAAGGCAAACTCTGGGGCACCGTACACCATGACCTCAGGGGCACTACCATACTCACGCAGACATATCGACCTGCATGCGTGAGTGCATGACAAGTATTGCATAGTGCGTGAAAAGTATTGCTTATTGCGTGAGAGCATGACAAGTATTGCATAATCATCAAGGCAGGGAGCAGATAAGATGATGTAGGGGCACTGCTGCACATACGCAGACACATCAATCTGCAAGCAAGCCTGTTGGCCTGCACGCAGGTATGGACCTGCATGCAAGGATGCAGTCCTGCGTCTGTGCAGCAGGCTGAACATGGAGCACAGCACACACACACACACACAAACACGTCTCTACACATACACACACACAAGCCTACGCAAACACACACACACACTCATACACACACACGCACAGCATTTGCTGGACATTAGACGCGT
>Ga0307945_1002839_pt1:10000-12500 | contig 14072 bp, 23 predicted proteins | sample OrgLakmetagen228_FD_201818 | JGI IMG/M metagenome (GOLD analysis project Ga0307945, IMG submission 201818) | Saline water microbial communities from Organic Lake, Antarctica - #228 | ecosystem: Environmental > Aquatic > Non-marine Saline and Alkaline > Saline | place: Antarctica...
CCATACCAAGGTGCAAATGCAGAAGGGGAGGTCCAAACTGGTATTTTTTACATGCTCCCCATGTATCATTATTGCAATTGGCAAGCTCCAATATACGCATTAAAATGTAAGTGCTTTGGTTGGCTGCAGTGTAAACCTGACTTTACTAAAAAATTTAGCAGCCAATTTTTCACAACATATCAGCCACCAAGTTGATTTTTTTACTGTATTGGGTCCTTACTGCAAATAAAGACCAGTGCACAAGAGATGATGAAAAGACCCCCGTGCTTGGTGAGATCTCAAACTTCAGTCACTTCCCTCCAACATCCAGCATGGTTTATGTTATAGTTCTGTTATACTGGCAGCTTTTTAGGGGCAAAAATCCTTGCTCTTGGTTGGGGCATGGCTCGACATGTGTGCATTTTTTGCCATGAATATAGGCTACACACTACATACTCGTCTAGACCAGCAGGGTCGACCCTTTCAGCCAAAACTTCATCAATATTTGCCGTAAAACGACCTTCGGTGGTGCACTTTCATCAGCCAGTTGGTGAGTCAGTTGTGAGCACATAGTATACATACTTGCCAATCCATTGATATGTGTTCCGACAATAAACACACACACAGGTCACGATTGATCACGGCTTGAACGGCAGGATACCCACCGTCTGGGCTCGTGATCGGGTTGCTGTGTACAAACAGTTTGCGGACATGCCACTAGGTGCTGTGCCAGACATAGAGAAGGTGAGACGTGAAAGGCCATAGTGTCTGATGCCATAAGTAGCATTACCGTGCCGTCCGACTCCAAATATGCTACGACGGCCAAGGCAACTGAACGATTGAGAAGGTTGTTTTTTACAATCGCAGTGTTTTTTACAACTGCAATAGTGGCTGCTATTGCAGTGTGGTCTTTGCACAATACCTCCTATTTTGTTCATCGCAATAACATCTCTTTCCGTGTTACACATTGTTTGCAAACATGTACCTGCTCAGTATCGAGAGGAGGACCAGGAAAGGCGGATGCAGAGGATCAGAGCATTCACAGAAAATTTAATTGAACTGGCAATGAAAAGGAAAAAAGGTGAAACGGCCTTGCCTTCTTCTGTCTGCCAGAATTATATCAACCGTACCTGCCACCGTGCTTTGTCAGCTTTTTTCTCCTATTTCATTGCTATGATGAAATGCCACCATGTTGCAGTTTGATGCGATGTTTCCATTCACACATTCTTTTGCTGGTCTTTTCATCCGCAGATTACGTTTCGCCTCGTGGGTGTGGTTCCGTGTTGGAGCTGTTTCCCGACGAGTTTGTAAGGGCTTTTTGTGAAGGTCACTCTGGCATATCAAGTGGCAATTTTTATGCAGTCATTTCCTTAGAAAAGGATGTTGAGTGTGAAGGGCGCTCAGATCTTCTTTGGAGTCGTGTAAATAAAGTAAACATTGCCGAGTCATTGCTGTGGAGCGTAGAAATGTTTGTAATTGGAATAGAGTGAATCTTATCTGGCACGTGCTCAATGATTGCCAGTTTTTTTAATGGGTATCTTCCTCTCTTCAATGTTATGGTGTCATCTCCAAGCTGTGGCGAGTGGATGAACCTGACTTAAGAACTCCGGCCAATTGGATGATGAGGCTGTGTAAATCAAAGGAGCGAGCTTTTCTCTCTTCTTCTTTGATTCCTAACATTCTCACATCTCCTCCTTTAGACATGCGGCTGTTATAATGTGCACAATTGTTAAGCACTATCCTACCAGCGTAGCTTTCTTTAACAGTTCATAGAAGATCTCCTTTGATGAAAGCCAGGCAACTACTGTCCTGGGCCCTATTTCTTTTCAAATAATGCGCATTACCATTCAGGATGCAACTAACACTGGCATCGAATACGCAATCTTTGCTTCTACCACTTAGGACTTCAATCACCAGATATCCTCCTTCTGATTAAAGAGAGATACATCTGGGATGTCTGCAAGCTTACAGGTGTACAGGCTTACAGGTCAAGCCATCAGTCAATGTGCCAGGCAACTACTGAAAAGAAAGGATGGACCTTTAGATCTCTCAAAAGAGAGTTGGTGAAAGTCTCGTGGAGGCCAGCCTAATAGCCATGAGTATTGCAAAATATTTGTGAAAGGTCTAGACGAAGCCTCCAAAATTACGAAGAGCATATCACTGTACCAAACCTGCCTCAACCTGCACCAGACATGCCTTGATGATCTTCAAAAACAAGGGTTCTCTACCAACCAAGCAAGGAATCTCTTAACGGCCCCTGGAATAATAATTATAACATCCATACCACCAACCCTCAAGCAGACATTGTAGCCACTGGGCGCTGCAAGCTTTGGATCACCTTTTCCTTTAACATTCATCTCGTAAAACCCTCACACCATCCTGATAGGAGCAACAGCCACCATTCACAGCAGCCACACCAGGAATCCACTCCACAGCCTCAGAATTACGGTCTACATGCCACAGCACTCGTGAAAAATTAAGCCTATATGCAATCAGATCCGCAAAAAAAATCATACAGATG
>Ga0307945_1002840_pt1 | contig 14071 bp, 21 predicted proteins | sample OrgLakmetagen228_FD_201818 | JGI IMG/M metagenome (GOLD analysis project Ga0307945, IMG submission 201818) | Saline water microbial communities from Organic Lake, Antarctica - #228 | ecosystem: Environmental > Aquatic > Non-marine Saline and Alkaline > Saline | place: Antarctica: Organic Lake...
GTCTCCAAATTTTTTCTGGGCCACTCATACGGAATTCTAAACATGTCATCGGAAACCTCAGCTCAAGCCCAGTCGATTGCCACCCTTTTTGGGCGAATTGGGTAAAAGGGGTTCTGTGTACATGTCTAAAAGTCAGAGGCACAAGCGCTCCGGTGCAGGCCGCGGGGTGAGTCAAGCCAATGGAGCAGCAATTCCCTCCAAACTTCCAGGATTGTGCCAGCATGAGATTGTCAGTGGAATTCTGAAAAAAAGGAAGCAATGTGGAGTTGTGCAAGCCAGTTATGGGTGCCTGGTGAGTCATGTGGGCATGGGCGCCCGTATCTCAATTTCTGCCCCATAACTCTGCGGCATTGTAGCTTCAGGTCTTGATGAGTGTGCATAATTTAAAAAGGAACATAATGGTGCCCATTTGATTTGGGTGGAGGCACTGGAAGGGGGGTTTGGGGGGTGGGTGGTCCTGGGGTGTCCACCCCAAAAAGTATACGTGCCTTCCAAAAAAAAACTCATGCACGGGCACAGAACATCATCGGCACCGGTTCAACCATTTATTTGATAAAATTCATTAGAGTGATATCAAGGCCTTTGTATTTCAACACAGCTTAGGCGTGTACAAGTTTCGAAGTGCAGCCGTTAATCTTTTTGATTGTTAGCTTAATTTTACTCTGCAGGTCGAGCAGCCATGCCAGGCTGGAGGCCTTGCTTTGCAATCCAAACAATAAATCAGGCTGAAGGTCAGCCCCTATTGGGGGGAGAAATACTCTCCTGCTGTGTGTGTATCTGTGTTCTTAATCGTCAAATGACCAGAATGCATTAGGGAATGGCTCTGCCTTGAACTTTACCTGCCTCTTTGCATTCCTAATCGTTGTAACAAAGCAAACATCAATTTGTCAGGTGAAGTGAGAAGCTTCTATCTTCTATACCTTAGTAAAATTAACACAGGAAAGACAGAAGTGACAGTCTTAAAGCAGAGAGGCATGTAGTTCCAACAGCCACTTCCAAACGGCCTGCTGATACCTAGAAAGCACTTTATCACGTCCACGACCGCCACCTTGCTTACACGACATGATAACACCAACGTGCCATGCCACTACCTGAAGTGCTTTGCAGTATTTGCACGTGTTGCCCTCATCTTGATTGGTTAATAAGGTAAACTCGCAAAGCATCTAATGCCCGATACCTGCACAAAGTAACAAAAGCAAGGTTTGCTTGCACCGGAGCTGAAGGTTCTATGTTCATGATTGAGAAGTTCCAGCATAAGCGACACTCGGTGCTCTCCCTTTTTCCACTCATTGGTATTGAACGTTATGCAAGCAGATTTAGTTTCCGTCCATTCTCTTCCAATAACTTGTTTCTCTCCGTAAATAAGGTGACTCTCTTATTGAACCAAAGCCCCTGCAATAATGATTGCTAAATACATAAGCATGACATGGTATCGCAGCCTGTGACAGGGCACCGCAGAACTGCACCGCACCTGTGGCTGATCTTGTTCTTAGCTACAGCATCCATCTCTGCATATGTTTGCCCAGTGCCCTCCGGCTCAAAAATGGGGTCCCATCCAAAGCTGTGGGGCCCACGGGCGGGCACGATGAATCCTTGAGTCTGCCCCACAAACGTCACCGGCTCTATGTCAGGCCCTACATTGGTCACATTGGATGCAACGGTCACAGCAAGTTGGGGGAGAATGGTCTCCAGCCAGGTTGAGGCTCTCAACAACGTGGCTTTGTGTCTGCCCCACAAACGTCACCGGCTCTGTGTCAGGCTCTGCATTGGGACCCGCATCAACAGCAGACCAGCAATGCAAAACCATGATCCCTCCTTTTGTCACGCACATGTGTACAAGCACACAAGCACACATGATGGCACACTGGCACACTTGCTTCAAATGGCAGGCGTTATTTGAGCTTCCTCTCACATCCGCCATCAAAATACGTGTGTCCCTCTTTATATGTGTGGTGCATCAGGAACTTTGACTGTAGCGGCTTGAATCCATGCTCTATTCAAACGAGCTTGCTGACCCACATACGTGCCACGCGGGGCCTAGACTCGGGCCTGCCACGAAAGAGAGGCCAACACTGAACACTGATCATTTGGTCTGCACGCAAAAGAACCCTGCAATCACACATAAAATATACCTACCTGGGGTGTAGGCAAAGATACACTGGGGTGAAAGCAATGACAAAACATACTTACCTGGGGTGTAGGCAAAGATACACTGCGCGTACGCTGACTTGTCTTCAAACCCGACTGCACATGGTGAGAGCACAGGCGTATGTCACATTAGCTAGTGACCGGTAGCAACGGCGAGCTATAGTGCGCCGCCAGGGTACAAACGGCATTCCACCTACCCAGCATTTTGTTCAACCCCTCGTGCCCAAGCTTCTCAAGGAACCATTTGATGTAAGGACCTGCACTGAGCAGCAGCACGATGCGGGCGTCAGAGCTAGATGCCTTTCATTTTGACAAAAAGTCAGTTCTTGTAACAATATACAGCACAACTGGTCCAGGCCTACCTGGAAGGCCCTTCAAGGCATTGAAGCACAGGCTGGTGTCCTCGACCATAACTGCACCGCTGATGGCCTTGGCGGCAATTCGGCATTTCTCCTTGCTGATTTCCTCAGGCTCACCCTGCTCACATAGATGACGTGGGGCAAAAAGAAGCAGAGGACAATTGGCTGTACGTGTGCTATGTTTAGATGCAAGTGTGTTAGAGTGTGCATTGTATGTGTGTTCAAGCGAGTAATTGCATGTGTTTGACGTGCACACATGAGTGTGAGAATTTGTATGCGCATATGAGTGTGTGTGTATGTGTGTGTGTGTATGTATGTGTGTTTGTGTGTGTCTGTGTGTGTGTGTGTGTGTGTGTGTGTGTGAGCGTGCGTGTGTGTGCGCTCCTGTGCGTGTATGCGTGTGTATTGCATGCGTGCATATTCATAAACGCATATTACACCCCAGATCAATGACATCAATAATGACGCGCACACCTGCAGCTCGGGCAGGTCTATTTTAGTGGCTTCCACAGAAAAAGGGAGGGAGCTGCCTGCAGCTAGGATGGCTACCACCTGCAGTTTGAGGAGACTGCTTATGCTTATGCTTATGGTTCGAACCTGTTGGGGCGGTCCTGGTCAGGATGCAAGCTGTTTGCGTGCAAGCAAGCAGGCACCTCTTCTAGCTTTTTCTTATTGCCGGTGGCAAAGTTGATGATCTTGGGGGTGGCCATGGTTCTGAACTTCTGTACAGACTGATTTCTTTTGTACAGACTGATTTTTCGGAAATGTAGCATGAATAGAATTAAATTGCTGTAAACTCGATTTCTGTGCAACAAATGCAACAAATGCAACGCACAGACAGAAACATGCAAACATACACACACAAACACACACAAACACTCATACAAACACGTGTTTGCGCATGCATACGCACACGTTTCCCACTGACCCGCACACATGTTTGCATAAGCATGTGCACGTGCACAAGCGCACCCACCCACCAAACTCATATACAACTACCTCACACACTCACATAACAATGTTTTATACCAAACACACACGCATGCACACATACATACACATGCAAGGCTCATGCGCACACAAAAACGCACGTACACACACACTTATTCACACACATGTGCATGCACACACACATGCGGGCACACACACACACACACACACACATCACACACAAACACAAACACACACACACATATACACACACAAAGTCAAATACATGCACAAAGACACACTTAAAGCACAAGGACATCATGATGATGAGTGGCTGCCCGTTACGTCTGAATTTTAAAGAAAAGCAATGCTTGCTTTTTTGCACCAACCTGTCATCATCAGTATTACAAATTGTGAATGCTACCAGTCTCATTGTACACATACAACCCTTTCCAAAGGATGAGCAGAACATTTAACCTACGAGCATCGGCACCATCCAGTTGTCTACTCTTAGCCATCTTTTAAGCAGGCCCAATAAGATTTCTTCGGGAGCGCTGTCACCTAGGTCTCCAAACGAAACCACTTTCAAACCTACGGGCAACGGCACCATCCAGTTGTCAACTCCTTGCCTGCTTTTAAGCAGACCCAATTATATTTCTTCAGGAGCGCTGTCAGCCAGGTCTCCAAATGAAACCATTTGATGTTCCTTCTGTTTTATGATTGTTTCCATACGCAGCCTAGCAGTCACACATTTTGATTGATGGCTTAATTTGTAACCCTGCATACCTGTAAACCTGAGACCAGATTATTTTTACTCTGAACATGAGCTTTTCTGGGCAAAAAAGTTAAAAGGCATTTTGACATGTTCTTCATTAAATTTAAATGAATGTTTTGCAGGATTAGGGTGTCGCCTTCTATGGACCTTATACTTGTCAGTTAGCATTTCAATACAGTTGCATGCTGCAGGCCAGCAACCAAGCAACCGGACGCGTCCTGTTGTAGATGGTTTAATTTCTTCGGCGAAGTTTGTCAAAACGCTGTCACTTAAAACCATTCACAGAAAAGATGCAAGATTATGTGTACGGCTAGCTATGTCAAAACGCTGTCACTTAAAAACCATTCACAGAAAGAGATGCAAGTTTATGTGTACGGCTAGCTATCAAGTCCTCCAAGTTTGCTTGCTGATGTATAGCAATCTCCAGGACGCAAAAAAAGAGTTAAAACATAAAGCTTGACCTTGCCTTCCACAGAAATAAAGACATGGCTGCTCAACCTGCACGTGTGTCTTTTGTCACACAAGGAATCTACGTACCCACAGAGGACCATCCTCCATCTCAGTCAAGCTGCTGCAATACCGATACATTGGAGTTTGGCACAGTCAAGTTGGAATCAGCAGAGGAAAGCAACATGCACTTATAACAGTCTGACAGTGTCATACATACCCCTTTGCATGTTGACAAGCCCTCAGTTTACTACCTCACTCCACATTTTTCAGTGTGCACTGCAACACGAGGTGACCTTCACAGAACAGCCCCCTCACATCATTCACTGACGCAACCGATGAAACCACCCTATCGCCCAAGCCGCATCCCTGAAACCAGGCCTTCTTGGTGGCAGCCACCTTTCTCAGGCTGCCGTCGCTTTGCTGGAGGCTGACAGAGAAATCAGCATTTGCAAACTGAGGGGTGGGGATGCCTGCTGGCGGCAAGCTCGCGAGCTGAAGATAAACACCTAAAGCACGCACAGGCATCTGGAAATCAACTTTCGACTCCCAAAAGGAGCCACCAACATAAAGGCACGGGGACAATCGACTCTGGCTGCTTCCACTTTTGATTGCAGAATTGATCATGCCTGCCACAGTGCTGCTGCTGAAGGAGAATTGCAGCTTACGCCTCTCTGCCAGGTAGCATGCTACCTTGTGCCGTGCAGGAGCAGTCGTCCAGGCAGGAGGGAGCGCGGAATCTTGAGCAGGAATGCCTCCATCAAAGCTCATCGCAAAACCGAGCCGAGGAATATCAAAACCCAAAGGACGAAAGAAACTGAGCTTGGGAAGCACAAACTGCCGGAATGCAGGACTCAGCTGCTTCAGCCTCAGCAGCGCACGGAGCTCCTCGCACTCAGCCTCACTCAAGATCTGGTTTTCACACCAGAGGGCGAGTGCCACGGCAACATCATTCTCATTATATACACACAGCTTGCCGCTCCCAGCCCACAACTTCAGGCTACAGAACTGCAAAGCCTTGAATAACTCATGCCCCCTCTCTTCCACGATTAGCTTGTGCACATCAAAGTAATGCAACTCCAGCCATTGCTTGCACAGAGCAAACACCTCTGGAAAGGTGGGGTGGGCACGGATGGCATCGGGAAGACTTAGGATAGTGTTCACATCCTTGGCCTTCATAGACGCCGTGTTCGCCTCAGACAGGCGTCCAAGGCAGAGGGCAAGGCATTCTGAAGAGGCCCAGCAGTCAGCCCAGGACGCCATCTACGTATTATCATTGACACCAGAATTTCATATGATCAGTCAAGGTGTATCCACTCCGCTGCTTTAGCTACAGCACGCGCTGACCGGCTGAAAGACAAGCAGGAAAGGTATTTGAAACATGGTGGGCAAAGTAAGCGGAATGAAGCTTGCACAAATGTAGCTTAAAAATTGCATAAAATTTACGCAGTCTATAAACTAACAATTTATCATCAATGTCAAACAACAATTTCATCATCATTCTACTATCCTAGACAATAAGCTTGGCCAAGGCCTCGTACATCTGAGAAGGGGACTAGGGTGTATAGCACTTCACAGGGGGAGAGTAGTGATCAAGAGGAAGTTGGGGATGTGCTCTGAGATCATGTTCTTGCCCAGGACAATCCAAGTTGGAGCCATTTCTTCTTGGATCATGAAGTTAGCTATTGTGGATGACCGAGAGAGAATTCTAAGTCCAATAAAGCTTAGTGTGGCCTACTCTCACATGTAATATGCCTGTGCCTGATAGGTCCTTTTTAATCCAAGCAGGGTGCAATGCATTCCAACCTGGAAACGTTTTTTTCTGAGGCGCGTGCCTCTCACCTGTGCCAGCAGAAAGGGGGGAAGCGTGAGCGTCATCCAGTCCACTTTCCGGACGGCAGCAGGGAACGGCAGGTCGTGCATCATGGAAATAACGTGCCTGCCTGCCCTCAGGTGCTCGTCACTGTGGTACGTAAACTTGATCACCTGCAGAACATTTTGTTGTCAGGTTGTGTGAAGAAGCATGTTTTGTAAACAAAAACCAAACGCCAAACCAGGCATTCATGAAACACCTTTAAAAACTCTGGAAACGCCTGCATAGATCAACCTCCTAGCCCCCCAGTTCTCACGAGTTTGATGCTCATTGTTTCTAAACAGACAGGTGTGTATGATCCCCAAAATAACTTCCCATGCCCGCATCAAGGTGGTTTGTGGTGAACAAGTTTTACAGGAACTGGTTTCAAGTGGCTCCTTTTTCCTTGATATATATGGGGAGTAATTTTCACTGCCTGCATAGCTCTTCTTTCTTCTCTTTATTAAGGGCCTGAATGTCTTCCCCCCCCATATACGCACCACGTTTTCCTCAGCCTGGAACGCTCTTTTGAGCACCTTGCTGCGGAGCGACAGCAGGGTCTTGTTCACTGGGACCCGTACAACCCCTGGAATAACAGCTATTGCTTGGTTTGCTGTTCTACAAGGCAAATGTCAATTTACAAGCTGTGCATGTGAACATGCACCCGAAGCATTGTGTTTGCAATTTTTAAAGCAGGTTGTCTGATGTTAGATATATATCTCATTTTTGGCGGTGGCTGAAACAAAAGGAGTGTTGGTATCAAGAGGAGGGAAACGAAGTCTTTTTCCTTAATTTCATCTAGCACTGTAGATCTTCAAGAAACATTTGCCGTGTGTGCTGTGCAGGAGGAAGTACGGCAGTGTGCAGTCGAACTAACCCGTTATCTTTTGCCTTGAGGTGCACCCTTTATAGCAATGTACGTGCAGATTAAAATTACTTATGTGCACACGCATGTGTGTGTGCATGTATGTAATTGTGAGTGCGTTGTGAGGTGTATGTGTGTGTGTGTGTGCGTGGTGTGTGTGTGTTTTGTGTGTGTGTGTGTGTTTGTGTGTGTGTGTGTTTGTGTGTGTGTGTGTGTGTGTGTGTGTGCGTGCGTGGTGTGTTTGTGTTTGTGTGTGTGTGTGTGTGTGTGTGTGTGTGTGCGCGCGTGTGTGTGCGTGCGTGGTGTGTGTGTGTGTGTGTGTGTGTGTATGATCGCGCGCGCATGCGTGCATGCGTGTGTGTGCGTTGTTTGCGTTTTTGTGTGCATGAGTGTGTATATTTGTGTGTGTATGTGTTTCATTTGCATGAATGTGTGGGCGTGCGTGCAGGCAGGCATGCATGTGGCTGTGTGTGCGTGTATGTTTGTGCGTGTGTGTGCGCGTGCCTGTGCGTTGTGAGATCTCTGAAAGTATGCCCTCCTGGAAGCACACACACAATCCACGCACCTCCACCCTCTTTGTTCCTCCTCTTTTTGCTGTCCTGTGATTGTCAGACAAAGAAGCAGGATGCAGTTGGCCCGTCTGTCTGCCTCGATTTTCAAGGCCGCTCTCACTTGCCACGACTGCACAAAATTTTCGTGCGCACCTTCTGTCCTGGATCTGCTTGCTGTGAAATTTCAAGGGGCGGCACGAAAACGATCTCGACATCGTGCAAGTATCGCTCCTCACTGTCACTGTCACTCATCCGCCTTACTTTTATTAATTACGACACACCTGGGTAAAGTTTAAAGGTATGGCACAACTAAATTCCAATTGCCAATTTGGGGGGGGGAAGTGGGGGGAAACTCAGCCTTGGCAAAACCAGAAATTTGCGAGTTCGCTCTTTGTACGCGCTAGGATAGAGTAGCAACCTTTGCTAAATTCAGTGCTGGTCGGTCACCAGTAAACTTCGGTCCTTGTTCAGGACATGCTCTTTGAGGGCCACGGAGGGTGCTGGGGATTAGAAAGAATTCCTTTGCGCTTTAAAAATACTTAGGGTTAGATAGGAGGGGGGCTTGGACTTTGAGTCTAAGATACTAGACTCCAAATCAAAGGCCCCCTCCTATTACACGAACATGCACTAAAAGTCCTTTTTGTTACAAGCGGATCTGTGCTGCTGCCAATTCTTCTTGCTTTACATCCGGAGAAACAGGCGTCGTCAATCCTTAAAGGCAATTAATTCCTTCGCCGTTAAAGCAACATTATTACAGAGAGGGCTGACCCCCAATGGGCATGTTTTTCAAACGTTCCAAGACTATGTGCCCCATGGTTTGCGAATTGAAAGCTCAGCTGATCTGCGTCCCAACACTGCAAGTCTTGTGGCCCATGCTTAATTGGCTGCGGCATGAACACCATTCTTTGCCGCCAAATCCTCATAACAGACCACCTTCTGCATCAATTTCTGTATTTTTTGTGTCTTGGTATCCCCTTCATAAAGATATTATGTGAAGTACGGAGTGGTTAGTGAGATATGTGTATAACATGCTATCTCCCATGGCAAGAATTCAAGTCCTTTAGTCCTGTCAATCTGTACACAGAGTAATCTATCTACTTCTGAGCATGTGCTCTAGTGGTTTATAATGTCAGCTGTTTACCGTACCTTATTGTACTCACCCCGCACCCCAAATTTTAGAATTATTTTATTGAGTCCCGCACTTTCCCGCACCCCAATAATAAATATTTTGGCCCTTACTGTTGCCATCCTGCAGGTCCTTTAGCCCTGTGCAGCACTAACTCACTTGATATGAAAATGAACACCACAAAAGGGAAAGGAACATCACCAAGCTGTTTGCATGTTGTAGCCTAACGCTCTTTACTCTCCTGCCCCCCCCCCCTTATCTGCTCCTTCTAGCCACTATCACTGATGCTGGCGCTCTCCTCGCTGCTGCTGCTGCTGCTGCTGGGTGCCTTGCTTGTGCTTGCGCATGCTGATGGTGCAGCTTAAGTGCGGCAGCCTTTGTGCGTGACCTTGTTTGCCGCACCAGCTGCCCCGCCTGCTCATCTGTTAGCTGCTGGGCTGCTTTAATCTACTCTGCGTGTGCAAAGTTTGCAGCTTGGTCTTCCAAAGCCAAGTTTTTTTTAAGCTGCCAGCAGCCTGTTGCCAGGGAGGCTTCTTCATCACTGCTTCCTGCGCCTGTCGCTCAGCCCGTTTCAAATGCTGCTGCTGTCGCTGCTGCTGGGGCGGGAGGGGGGCGGGAAGGAGGCCGGGGGGCCTCTTGTCGCTCGTGACTTGCGGTCAGGTCAGCCATTCCTGCAAAAAGTTTTGCCCCGATGCCGAAAAATACATTTGAGTAGCCAGGACCCTTAGTTACATTTATTTAAGCACCCCTGCACACTCAGTTTTTGGCGGGAGGTGCCCAGGTGGGCAGGGTGGAAATCCCTGCCAAAAAGTGGATTTCCAAAAGCTCCTCCCCGGTGCCAGAAAAAATCAGGGGTGTTCTAAATAATATTCCCGATATTTTGGTGAAGGTTTGGGGGTCTGGGGTGAAGTTCCGGTTTTGGACCCCGTTTGACCCCACTTTTGGCAGGGAAACCTGCCAAATCTATGAAAAATTGACACAGTCCAAGTTGTCCCAAACCGATTTTTTGCGATAATTTACTTAACTTTAAAACTATAGAACTACGAAGTGGGGCCTTCTGAAACAGCTTAGCAGGCTCAGATCGGTGTCAGAAAGGTGTTTTAGAAGGTGTGCAATAATTGCATACTTTTTGCAAGTCTCAGCTGTCGCTGCCCACCACAGCCCACCCCCAGCATCCCAGGCCATAAAACTTGAACACCCCTGGGGATTATACTGAACAACTCCTGATACTCAAATGGCGTCCAAACACCGTGCTTCCATGGTTTTCAAAAAATGCACATTTTGCCTTGCAAACAAGCCCACGCACTAAGTCCTTTGGAGCAAATATTTTGCCCCCCCTTTTTTTTGCCCAATGGGTAAGGTTGGGCCTAAAAACTAATTGGGATTAAAAAAATGGGGAACATTTGTGCTTGGACATGCACTTCTGCACTCATGTCACTATAGTTAGCTAATTTGGCAGGGAAACGGCACAAATCCAGCCCCCCACTCACACCCTTTACCCCAAACTCATTTATTTTTATGCAGAAGTGTTACATCTATGGTTATAACCCGCTGTGTGACCTCAGATGTGCATATTAGGAGTGGGGCATTAATTCCCCTTTTTTTGGGTGGGCTTGGCTGGCCTGACTTTAAAGGCAATTTCCGCACAAAAACGACCTCACAGCAAGCTTCCGCCATTGTATGCCATTGTATAGTATATTGGAAAAGAACTGGAAACGTTTCAGGGGGGAAACACTGGGAAAAAGCCAAAACATGCTCCTTTTTGCATGGAAGGTGCAACTACTCACACGTCACTTCATAAAATTGGACCCAACCTAGCTTCAAACTGATGCTGACTTTATAAGCTACCCGAGCATGTGCTCAGATTTAGACAAGTCACCCTGCGTACAGAATGGCAGGACTAAAAGGACACGTCGTGCACTTGTACCCTAGATGGGTGCTTTCCAGGAGGAATATTAATTTGCATATCTCGCCAACCACTTAGTCTTTCCGCCCCACTTCTCTTGCAATGATCTTTACTTATTATAAAGACTTCAAAACACTGAAAATCACCGGATTTGTTGCGCTTGCTGGTCAGATACAGCATTTGGCTGCTCAAAAGTAAGGTTCTCGCCGCGGCTGCTGAGGCAGGTGGCCCTAGCTGGTACGTTTCAAGCTCAGCTGCACTGAAATTTCTCTACGTATCAATATCAGAGCTGAGCTTGAAACGTACCAGTTAGAGCCACCTGCCCTAGGAGCATGCAAAAACCATACCCATTTTGGGCCTCAGTGTCCCCCCTCTGGAAACGTTTCAGGTGATTTTGGGGCGAATCACATTTTGGGTCAAAAATTGACACTCCCAAAATTGCTTTAATATACAATCGTATCAGGATGTGCCATACGGTCATTTGGGACGTTCAATACGGTAAAATACGCGTTTAATACGGAAAACCCATATAATACTTTTTTTTAAAGCAATTTCAGGAATGCCGATTTTTGACCCAAAATGGACCAGATTCGCCCCAAAACCACCCAAAACGTTCCCAAACTTCTTCTGATATACCGTAGATTCACGATCACTTCGAAAATAATTATTTATCTTGCCTTTTAAAACGAAAAATAGTGGCGCTGTGCTTGGGGAACCCTAGGTCCAAAGTAACAAAGCGTTCTCTGGCGCTGTGCCAGAGGTCTCTAGGAACTGGTCAGAGACCTTGGATTCATAGCCTGTACTTGCAATCCATGCTTAAGCTGCTGGTACCATAACCTTGTCGTGACAGCCAAAGCTCAGTGGCGAGCAAGAGCTTTCTTGCCCTTCATTAAATTCCCAAACGGCATGGTCTCCTGTGCCTATGCCTGGCAATTCTGCCCTAAGCAGAGTTGTGTGCACTCTTCTGGAACTAGTTCCCTGCTCATCCCAGCTGGCCTTGCGTGTGCAAATGCATGGATTGCACAGCTCATGAGCTGTGCGTTTGCCCAATGCTGGTGCTCAATGCATACCTGCATCCTTAAGATCCTCAATACTCTGTGTTTGACCTGATGTGTGTGCCTAGTGTCATGCAAAGAAAGTGCAATGCAAGTAAGATGGCTGGTGCAGGCCTGTCGCAATCGCCCTTGCCTGTAGTGGAGGACGGCTCTATGGGGCTGAGGCTTTGCATCTCTAAATCTCTGTTCTCAATCCCGGGTAGTGAGTGCCCTCTCTGCGCAACGCGTCACTACAACAACAAGTGGCCGGAATGCAATTGTGCTGCAGCGATATTAAGTTTAAATTCCTACTCATCGCGAACATGCAAAATTATGACTCCGCTCGGGAACCAGGCTTGCATTTCGCGGCATCGCCAAATGAGGCGTTAAGGCCCAGTATGTTTAAAATTTAAGTCATCTTTCCAGCTATCTAGTTTCTATATCGAGGAGCTCAAAAAAAAGCGTCAGGGTTGCCACCAGGGCACTGTTCAACAATCGGAAAGCACGGAAAGCACCATCCTTCTCAGCATGAGCTTCTTACTCGATTTGGCTGTTAAAAGTTTTTGGAGAAAGGCATTCTTTTTAAGCTATAAGGCTCTCAGTTTCTCTAGCGATCCATAAGCCCTAGACACTTCGTGTCCTAGGATCAAATTTTAATATTTCTCTGGGCCCTCTCCGAACTGAATTGGAAGTGATGAATTAATTATTTATAGTGGTTTTGAGGGTAATCTTCAAAATTAGCTCCAAGTGCGCCAGTTTGAACCCCCTGGCCCTGCTCTTGAAGCCTCAGTCCCCAGGTGAATGGCTGGCTGCGCAGCAGAGAGACCATGCAGAGGGAGGGGCAGCTCAGGAGCTGGCAGGGGAAGCAAGAGGCAAAGGCAAGGGGTGAGGCTGTGATGAACCCGTGAGGCGCCCGTGCATGCAGCTCCAACAAGCCTCCTTCTCCTTCCCCATTTACGTTTGCCCCTTTGTGTGGCTATTGCTGCATGTAAATCCCTCACCTCTCGCTGCTATGAGTACTGTGCAGCATCAGCATCAGCCACAGCCTCAGCCACAGCTTCAACCTCAGCCACAGCTTCAGCCTCTTCAACAAACAGTAGTAGCAGTGCACAGACAGCATTCATAAGGGGGCTCTCGAACTCTAAATTATTTCCCGACAGGGTTCTCCCGAAGTGCCCTCGAACTCGAAAATAATCCCCAGACCCCCTTACGAACTGAAATCGAAAAATCAATTAATTTTTAATGTGTGGTCCCGAAGTGATCGTGAATCTACGGTATTACGTTAGTAATATATTATAAATTAGCACTTGAAGCTCACTGAAAGGCCGTTGCTGGGGCGGAAATTGCCTAAAAGGGCCAAAAACGGCAAATTTTGCAATCGTTTAACACGGCCAAATTGTTCAATACGGTTAAATACTCAATACAGTAAAATACGCGTTAAATACGATACGGCGTATTTGTATAATACGGCGTATCGTATTTAACGCGTATTTTACCGTAGTGAACAAGTTGGGCCGTATTATACGATTGCAAAATTTGCCGTTTTTTGCCGTTTCCTGACCTTTTTAGGCAATTTCCGCCCCAAGAACGGCCTCTGAGCTTCCAGTGCGATTATGTAATATTTTATTCAGGGATGGGTCATACGGACTTTTGAGACGTCCCATACGGATTAATACGCCATTAATACGACAAACGCGTATAATACGCAAACGTATTTTTGCTATTTTGGGGGGTACCTGGGCTTGCACCAACCACCCTCCAACCACCACGAATTGTCCCCCCAGCCTCCAGAACATTATAATGCCTCCTGGTAAAGACCCTGAGTGGCGTCGTGTTGTTGTTATGCCCCAGAAGGGGCAGATTTACGAGATGCCAGATGCCGATGCCGGATGCCAGATTTCCGAGATTTTAGCAGCGGTGCCCCCCGCATCCGCAAGCACTTCATGAGGCAGAATCCCAGCCCAGCGTAAGCGTAGCAGCATGCAAAGCTGACCCGGCAGGAATCCTCAGGGCGTAGTCGCAGCGCTCGCATGGGAGAAATTGCCGACGCTAGCGCTCAGAGGGAGGAGCATGCAGGA
>Ga0307945_1002841_pt1:0-12500 | contig 14071 bp, 14 predicted proteins | sample OrgLakmetagen228_FD_201818 | JGI IMG/M metagenome (GOLD analysis project Ga0307945, IMG submission 201818) | Saline water microbial communities from Organic Lake, Antarctica - #228 | ecosystem: Environmental > Aquatic > Non-marine Saline and Alkaline > Saline | place: Antarctica: Organic...
AGCTTCTTTTTCTGGTGTCTTGTTCAGTCTGGCCTCTTTCTCTTCTTGAAGCTGGCTTTTTTATGCTATAGCTCAACTGCCCTCGCTGGCGGATATAGCTGTGTAACCCTTACCCTTACCCTTTGTGTATGTACAGAAGAATTTGACACACTGGTCGCACAATCATGCACGGCATCTGATCGCTCAGATGTCAACCAACAGTGTCTGGTCACTCATTCACTCATCCATGAACGTCGGTCCTTTGCTGCTTGATGCATAAATGGCCCAACTACAATACGTTGTGAACTGCGGTCTTTCTTCCTTAGTTGCTTGATGCATAGATGGCCCAACTACAACACATTGTGAACTGCGGTCTTTCTTTCCTTAGTTGCTTGATGCAAAAATGGCCCAATCACAACACATTGTGAACTGCGGTCTTTCTTTCCTTAGTTGCTCGATGCATAAATGGCCCAACTAAAAAACATTGTAAACGCTGCTCGTGCGACGGCCCACTACGTTTTGTTCGTCACATAATTATACTGAGGCTTTATAGCAAACTTGATGTGAAGCATGGACACATAATTCCATTAAGCACAAAATTGTATGAAGGCTTTCAACCAAACTTCACGTGAAGCATTAGGCACAGAATCATACTGAGACTTCAAACCAATCTTGTGATAAACCAACTTTACACACAGTACTCTCGGCCATCCGTCGTAGCGATGGCTTCAGCTCACAGTGCGTGCAGCGCTGGCACGTTCTGGCACGTTCTGGCGCGCTGGTCTGCGGGCCAGGCCGCCACCAGCCGCACGTTGGCCCAGTCATTCAGACCCACCCACAAGCACCAACTGGCCACGGAGACTCTCACTCCATCCCAGTGTAAACAAAGGCTTCAGTCACATAACCAATGCCTTACTCAAACCCACACAACTCATGGCTCATGGCTTCAGTCACATAACCGATGCCTTACTCACACCCACACAGCTCAAGCTGAAGTCACATAACCGATGCCTTACTCAAACCCACACAGCTCACAGCTCATGGCTTCAGTCACATAACCGATGCCTTACTCATTACTCCAACCCACACAGCTCACAGCTCATGGCTTCAATCACATAACCATTGCTTTACTCAAACCCACACAACTCACCGTTGCACAGCGACACGAGGTCCCATGCCTGCGCAATAAGAACAAGGGTGTGTGAAATAGTGAGATAGAGTGTGTGTGTGTGTGTGTGTGTGTGTGTGTGTGTGTGTGTGTGACAGAGAGAGAGAGAGAGAGAGAGAGAGAGAGAGAGAGAGAGGGAGAGAGAGAGTGTGTGTGTGTGCGTGTGTTTGTGTGTGTGTAAAGCCAGGAGAAGTAGGGTGCGTTTGATGACCAAGAGTGCTTCATGGGTCGTTACAAGGAAAGCAAACGGAATATAGTTCATTCAAACACCCACCCCCACCCCCACACCTACACCCATCCCTGCCCCCAACTCCAACCCCACCCACACCGCCCACCCACCCACCCACCCACACACCTTATTACGCCTCCATGCGTTTGCCAAGCAGGTCAGGCCGCCTGCAGCTCCAGAGAGGGTGGTGGTAACCGCAGCACGTGCAGCGACTTCTCCGCTGACGGCGCTGTCAATGACCAGCACGGACCCGGGGTTGAAGCCGTACCTGCAAACGCAATCACGGGGGCGCACGTGAGCAAGTCCAGCGATGTGCCGTCGTCGCACGACTGACTAGGTTTGGCCAGAACCGTACTATATTGCACAGCATTTGACCTTATGTGGCGCCGCATGACTGACTAGGCTTGGCCATAACCGTACTATAATGCACAGCATTTGACCTTATGTGCCGCCGCACGACTGACTAGGTTTGGCCAGAACCGTACTATAATGCACAGTATTTGACCTTATGTGCCGCCGCATGACTGACTAGGCTTGGCCATAACCGTATTATGATGCACCGTATTTGACCGTATGTTTGGTGATTTTCCTGCCGTACATACACGTACAAGTTTGGTTGTGGCCAACCCTACATGCGACGCATGTTTTTACGCGACGTACAAAACTAAAGCCTGACCTGCAACAGCAATCACGGGGGCGCACGTGAGCAAATCAAGGGATGTGCCGTATGAGTCATACGGTATGGCGTATTTGTGTTGTACGTCGTTTGTTTGTTAACGTACTTACGTTTTGTTGTTGGTATGTTAGTACTTTCATGTGTTAATGCATTCATAGCACAGCACCTACCATCTGAACCACAGCAGCATCAGCTCTGTCAGCACCACGGAGTATGTCCAGCACCCAACCATGTCATTAGACCACACCACAGAGAAGTGCCCCGCACCTAATACAGCACCTACCATCCGAGCCACAGCAGCAGCATTGCGCCCAGCACCGTCAGCACCACGGAGTATGTCCAGCACCCAACTATGTCCTAAGCCCACACCACAGAGCAGTGCCCCGCACCTAACACAGCATCCCGGACACAGCATCAAATCCGGCACCTTACGCAGCATCCCTATCAAAGCATCAAATCCGGCACCTAACACAGCATCAAATCCGGCACCTGCCATTTAAACCACAGCAGCACCGTGCCCGGCATTGTCAGCACCACAAAGTGTGTCCAGCACCCAATCATGTCCGAAGCCCACACCACAGAGAAGTGCCCCACACCTAACACAGCATCCCTGACACAGCATCAAATCCGGCACCTTACGCAGCACCCCTAACAAAGCATCAAATCCGGCACCTAACACAGCATCCCTGACACATCATCAAATCTGGCACTTAACGCAGCATCCCTGACGCAGCATCAAATCCGGCACCTTACGCAGCACTCCTAACAAAGCATCAAATCCGGCACCTAACACAGCATCCCTGACACATCATCAAATCCGGTACCTAACACAGCATCCCATAAACAGCATCAAATCCGGCACCTTACACAGTATCCCTTAAACAGCATCGAATCCGGCACCTAACACAGCATCCCTGACACAACATCAAATCCGGCACCTCACACAATACCTACCATCCGAACCACAGCAGTACCGTGCCCAGCACCGTCAGCACCACGGAGTGTCCAGGCATATCTACTGGGTTGCCCATGGAGTCAAACCGGCCCAAACGGGGGCCCACCAGCCAGGCGCCCATCATCCCGGTGAAGCCTCCCGTCATGTGGATCACGGCTGTGTGTGTGTGTGTGCGTGCGTGTGTGTGTGTGTGTGTGTGCGTGTGTGTGCGTGTGCGTGTGTGTGTGTGTGTGTGTGTGTGTGTGCGCGTGTGTGTATGTGTGTGTGCGTGTGTGTGTGTGTTTGCGTGTGTGCATGTGCGTTTCTGGTGTATTCGTGTGCGTATGTGTTCAGTATATTGATGTGGTGGTTTGTGCACATGTGTGATATATGTGTAGGCTTATGTGTATATTGAGACTAGCCTTGCTGTGGCTAAAAAACGAGGTTCCAGAACAAGCCCAGAGTTGAAGCGGGAAGCGTAAGCAGCTGGGGTGACAATCGTGAGAGAGTCCACCTTAGGGTTTAGGTATGGGTAGGGTTGGCCAGAACCGTATAATTACACCGTATATGACCGTATATTTGGTGATTTCCCTGCCAAAAATACCGTATATACACCGTATATATGTGGCTCTGGCCAACCCTAGGTATGGGTTTAGGGTTTTAGGGTCAGGGTTTTAGGGTTCAAGCTGTACGTCAACCCCTGCATGTTACGGAATCTTCTGTTTGCTGGCAACATTATTTGAAGCAAACAGCGCAGCCTGTGCCATGACTGCCCCGTGCGGACTTTTTCATCAACCAACCACAACATTGTTGCTGGAACCTTTGCCTGAACAAAACAAGTGCCGGCCTTTGCCACGACTGCCCTGTATGAGGACTTCTCGATCTACCACCCACAACATTATTGCCTGGAACTTCCGCGCACCTGACCCTGCGTAGTCAATCATGCCTGAACGGAACAAGTGCCAGCCTTTGCCACGACTGCCCTGTGTGGGGACTTTTCCATCTACCACCCACAACATTTTTGCTGAAGTTCCGCGCACCTGATCCTGCGTAGTCGACCATGAACTTCGCGCACCTAATCCTGCCACCATGAACCAAGAACTGTGAACCATGAACTTCGCGCACCTGACCCTGCGTAGTCAATCATGCCTGACCGGAACAAGTGCCAGCCTTTGCCGTTGCCACCCTGGTCACCCCCTGGATACTGAAAGTAGGACAGCCAGCCGTTCACAGACCACACCCAGTGCACCACCTGTGCGTGTGTGCATGTGCATGTGTGCATGTGTGCATGTGTGTGTGCATGTGTGTGTGTGTATGCATGTGTGTGTGTGCATGAATGTACATAGACTTTCACTAAAACACACACTTGTGTCCAGAAAAGGTAATAGAAATGGCTTTGACAATTTGCAGGATCAATTCAGGAGCTACAAAGCTATGGAAAATCCTATGGAAAATCCTATGGAAAATTCAGCTGGCACCTGAATCCCACTTCTACATTTCTACTTCTACATCACCCACTGGAGGAACCGAACAGAAATATTCAGCGAACGCACACCACCAACTCTGCTGCTTGCTTTTCCAGACCAGCAAGGCTTAACCGTTTGACAACAAACGCAGGAACGACTCAACCATTAGCATGACACCACAGAGGACACGCTGCCCTCTCCCATCATAATATATTTCAAGGAAAGGGCAAGTAGCTGACCACCCCCACAAAGCACCAACGACGCATCACACTCATCTGCAGGCAGATGCATCACACACATCTGCAGACAGGTGCATCACACTCATCTGCAGGCCAGATGCATCACACACATTTGCAGGCAGGTGCATCACACACATCTGCAGGCAGGTGCATCACACTCATCTGCAGACAGATGCATCACACTCATCTGCAGGCAGGTGCATCACACACATCTGCAGGCAGATGCATCACACTCATCTGCAGACAGATGCATCACACTCATCTGCAGGCAGATGCATCACACTCATCTGTTGGCAGGTGCATCACACTCATCTGCAGGCAGATGCATCACACTCTTGACCTCCCAGCAACACCCACTCCGACACCCACTGAAGCACCGATTGGCTGCAAAAATGAAGCAAGGCAGGAAGCACCCACCACTGGGTAGATCCAGCCTGATACGAAGATGGTGTACGCAAGGTAGGCATTGAAGTTGAAGCGCTCAGCCACACAGCCGGCGGGGATGGTGGTGGCGGTGGCGGCAAAGGCCCATTGGAAGAACTGCGTGCGGGACATGGAGCACGTCCGTTTTTCTGAAGAAAATCAGAGTGTTTGGATGCGTCGGATGTTTGGATAAATCTGATGGTTTGAGTAAACGGCAAAGGCCTGAATGAAGACTGCGTGCGGGATATGGAACACGTCCATTGTTCTGAAGAAGCTCAGAGTGTTTGGATGCGTTCTTGAAGGTAAATGACAGCGCAAAGGCCCGTGGAAAGAGCTGCGTGCAGGACATACAATCCTGCCAATTGCCCTCTTCATTTCGTTCAGCATTGGAGGAACAGCGGGCAGCACCAAAGACAGCACTTATTCCCCCCCCCACCGTCGCCCTCACACAACACACAGCGTACACACACAACACACAACACACACATAGGCATGCACACACGATGCTCAGCACACAACACACACAGGCATGTACACACGATGCTCATTCATTCCTGCAAATTGCCCTCTCCAGTGCCTTCAGCATGGGAGGACCAGCAAGCAGCACAAAACACAGCTCTCACCCCACGGCTTCCCCTCATTAATTCAACACACAAAATGGTCACACACACATAGACACACACACAGAGCTCTCACCCCACGGCTTCCCCTCATTAATCCAACACACAAAATGGTCACACGCACACACGCACACACGCACACACACACACACTGCTCACCCAATCTTGCCAATTGCCGGTGCCGGTGCCGGTGGCGTTGGAGGACCAGCGGGCGGCAGCAAACACAGCTCTCACCCCACTGCTTCCCCTCAATAATCCAACACACAAAATGGTCACACACACACGGTGCTCACCCAATCTTGCCAGTTGCCGGTGCCGGTGCCGGTGGCGTTGGAGGACCAGCGGGCGGCAGCAAACACAGCATCACCAATGAAGGTGTTGGGGTTGTCACCCTCTCCGTAAGCAAAGGCAAACCTGTGTGTTTGAGTGTGTAAGTGTGTGTAAGTGTCGATGCTTTTTCTAGAATGAAGGTATTGGGATTGTTACCCTCTTCGTAGGCAAAGGCAAACCTGTGTGTGTGAGTGTGTGAGTGTGTGTATGTGTCAGTGCTTTTGTGTGTGTAAGTGTCAGTGCTTTTTCTAGAATGAAGGTGTTGGGGTTGTCACCCTCTTCGTAGGCAAAGGCAAACCTGTGTGTGTGAATGTGTATGTGTATGTATGTGTGTGTCAGTGTATTTTTGATAGGGCGACATACCGTCGATTCACATGGAATTTCGACTTTTGAACTCGACATGAAACCAAGATTCTGGGGGTATTGACAAGCCTCTGTTTCATTGGTTCTTTGGCTCTTTTCAGGCCTCTGTGAACAAACCTTTAACATCCAAAGCACTCCAAAACTTCCCGGAATTCTATACATTCAACTTATTGTGATTGAATGAGCGACATATCCCCAGCAAAAAACCCTGAATTTCCGAGGGTGTAATACTGGGAAGCTCTCAATGGCCAACGGGCCCACAAACGAGTGCCGAACTCAGTGTCTGGAGCATACTTCCTCTGAAGCCACAGCACAAGGATCGACTGAACGATGAGAGGGGAATGGAAGGGCTGGTCCCATGAACTACGATGCAACGTCTGTCAAGCCTCCATCCAGTCCAGGAAACAAAGTCAATCAGCTGGGATCAATTTGATTAAAAAAAATTAGAGTGTATGCGTGCGTGCGTGTGTGTGTGTGTGCACGTATGGTGTGCCTAGGTGTGCTTAGGTGTGCTTAGGTGTGCCTAGGTGCGCACGTATGGTGTGCCTGTGTGTGCTTCGGTGTATGTGCTGACAACACTCAGAACATTCGACCTAGGTAATGGGGTTAACACTAAGTAGGTGGGCAAAGGCAAGCCTGGTGTGAAAGCAGGATGCAGACACAGGTGAGAGGGGAGGGGACCAGTCCATGGACAAGAGTCACAGGATAAGAGTAGGGATGGCACCAGACCGATACACACTGCAAAACATGCCGTGTTTCTTTGCAGAGTTATATCAAAATATAATTTCAGTATAAATCAGTACGCAGAGTGTATAACTTGGTGTATAACTCATAACTCAGTGTATAACTTGGTGTATAACTCATGTATAACTCATAACTCAGTGTCTATCTCAGTGTATAACTTGGTGTATAGCTCATAACTCAGTGTATAACTCGGTGTATAACTCATGTATAACGTAGTGTATAACTCATGTATAACTTTGTGTATAACTCATAACTCAGTGTATATCTCATGTATAACTCATGTATAACTCAGTGTATAACTCATGTATAACTCAGTGTTTAACTCATAACTCAGTGTATAACTCACAACTCAGTGTACAACTCAGTGTATAACTCACAACTCAGTGTATAACTCAGTGTATGACTCATAACTCAGTGTATAACTCGTACCTCAGTGTATAACTCATGACTCAGTGTATAACTCAGTGTATAACTCATAACTCAGTGTATAACTCATGTATACTCAGTGTATAACTCATGTATAACTGTATAACTCATGACTCAGTGTGAACTCATTGTATAGCTCAGTGTGGAACTCATGTATAACTCAATACACAGACTCTACGCACAGCCTCGGGCAACCTTTTGACAAAGACAGTTAGAAACATTTGGGTTGAGAGCAGCTCACGAGTGCGGTGACAATTGCCTGATGAACCGACACTCACCCAACGCAGTAGAACATTATGGCACTCACGCACGCATCCAGGATGGTTTGGAGCAAGATGTTCTGTGTGGGTGAGCATGAGTGTGGGTGTGAGTGAGAGTTGGCAAAGGGGTCGGGCATGATGAGCAGTTATATGTCTGTGGGCTGTTTTGGCGTAGTGCTGTGCCATGTGGGAGCAATTGGGGGAGAGAGCACTGCTTCTTGGAGAAAGAAAAGAGATCTGAGACGAGGCTAAAAAGGGTACTGAAAAAAGTAAAGGTACTGAGGTGTGCATGAGCTGAGGAGCGCAGTGAGTAGGGTTGATTGGAACCATATATTTACTGTGTGCACGATTAGGAGTAGGAGGCTGGACTGCGGCATTTGGTGAGCCCACTGTGCAATGAGGGACCCCTTACATTTAGGGTTGGCCAGAACCGTATATACACACCGTATATGACCGTATGTATGGTGATTTCCCTGTATGTATGGTGATTTCCCAAAAATACACACCGTATATACTAAAAAAATGTAGGGTTTTGGCCAACCCTACATACAAGCATATATATATAGGGTGAAGTGAGTACACGTTAATTTTGGCAGGGAAATCACCAAACGTATGGTGTAAATACCGGTTCTAGCCTTCCCTACTCATATTCCTTGTATTTAGCCCCCCAGGATACAAAAAGGCGCACAGCTGGAATTCCACGAGACCGGTCTTGAATGACATCAGCCACTAAAACTGGCTTCAACACATGTCTGAGGTCATTGATGTGGCAATGTTCACCGTGCCCCTCACCCACTTCCTCTTCGTTTAGTTACACCTTGCTACAGAAAGCAACTGCACACGTTCAGTGTGATCACCTGCACCCAGATCTGCACAGTTGCAAACTGAGGCTAGGCAAATAAACGCAAATTGAGGCTATGCAAATTGAGGCTACGCAAATTAAGGCTACGCAAATTGAGGCTACGCAAATTGAGGCTACGCAAATTGAGGCTACGCAAATTGAGGCTTGCAAATTGAGGCTACGCAAACTAACGCAATCGGCGGCGTGTCGAGCGAGTGCCTTGTAAGAAAAAGACATGCTTGAAAATTGCTCACCAGCGTGTTCTTGGATCGAATGGCACCGGCACACCTGCGAAACAGGGAAGCATAATACACACACTATAAACCCGCTTTGACGCACATTGGAGGAGAGCGTGAACGTGAACCTATACAAGGAAAGGCTTCAGATGTTACCAGCAGCAGTTACAAAGTGTTGTGACTCTGAATTTTGGCACACAATTTGGCTAGCAAGACAGAGGTGCAGCTCTGCACCGAGTTCGCGTACGCTCTTTGGTGAGGCAGTTTTGTAGCAGCTGTGCAGCACCGCGCACAACAAATTAATGACCACGTATAAGAATACAGTACCAACGTTGAGAGGTTTCTCTGGGTGCTGTGCTGCTAGATTAAATGCGCATCAATTACGTAACAATCAAAACAACAGGAATTAGAAATTATGAGTATGGACTTGGTGAGGAAACTTACCTTCCGTGTCTCTGAACCTACTAAACCACACACCTAACAATCTATCCCACGTCTGGACTTATTTCTGTTGTCACGGGACTGGAAAGTTTTGTCGTTTTGAAGACAGCATCGTCTTAATCTAGTCAAAACAGCCGTAATCTAGTCTTAATAGCCATATTGCGCAATGATTGACATTGGGTGGGTTGCGTTCATAAGGAGCTGCAGAACAACTCAGCACACAAAGGGTGGCTCTGTGGCTGGTCACAAAAAAGATATGCGCGAACAGCCGGAACTTACAGCATGGCAAATCCTCCGTGCATGATAAACACGAGAGCTCCACATAGCACCAGCCACCTGAATAAAGAACAGGGCAGAACAATTGTGTGTTTGCGTGCATATGCGTGTGTGTGTGTGTATGTGTGTTTGTGTGCATATGTGTGTGTGTGTGTGTGTGTGTGTGTGTGTGTGTGTGTGTGTGTGTGTGTGTGTGTGTGCGTGCGTGTGTGCAAGCGTGCGCGCATGTGTGCAAGCGTGCGTGTGGGTATGTGTGTGTGTACGCGTATGTGTATGCGTGTATAATATATGTATGCTTGCAGGGTGTGCCAAAGAGCTACAGGTCTGCGTGTGTGGTAACAGCACGTTTGTGCTCAAGCAGCCAATAACAAGACAACGACAAGCCAATGAATATCTTCAAATTGCGAGCTTGCTTCACGCAACCGAAAACACCAAGGGTCCCTCGACGTTGGCGCAACGCTACTCACGCGCTGTTCAGTCCTAGTGCAATATCTTCGGAACGATCCTTGGCGGCGGTGACGTCGGAGTTCGCGCCAAAGTAGTTGCACAGCACGTTTGCGCTCTCCGCGCTCAAGTTGTCCCCCGCGGCAGTCAATGCATCCAGGACGGTTTGCGGGCAGCCCGACATCCTTCTGGGCAGCAGGGAGGGGTGCTTGAACTCGCTGTGCGTCAAAGAGCCTTTGGGGCCATTTTAGCTCAATGGCACGTGACAATTGGTCAGTTGAATTATCTACTCAGCAACATTAGACAAGTCTCACCTGAATGCGTGTCCTTATCAATACTACTATAATTAAACTGTGTAGCGTTTGAGTGGCAAATGCTGCACAAAAAAATCCCACAAAAAAGGAGCAAAAAGCGTTGCCGAAGATATTGTTCAAATGTGAAAGGAATGGTAGACTCACAACGACACTTAACTAAGGGCACTCCCGTCCTTGTGCTGCCGCTTATTCTTTGTGTGTTCTGGCGCTCATCAGTGGTATAAGCAAGTAGTCATTTCATATGCTCAGGGAAATGAAAATACTCCTGTGGTGATCGGCAATTTTACGTTGGAGTAATGGGGACTAGTTACAAAGACCATACAGATAATAATCCTCTGGCAGGACCTCCATCTGCATACCTCCATCTGGATTGCCATAAGATTAAAAAGCTGACACACAAATTGAATGAATACTCCAAGTGCGCGTCTAGTTGTAGTTTGTGCGAATAATGCACACAGTGAGCTTGCAATTTAAGGGCAGTTTTGTGGGCCCTCGCTCTGTGTTTGAGGCCGAGCTCTTTTAGATGATGCAATGTGTTAGAGGTAAAGCTAAAGAGGTAAAGCTAAAAACAGATGATGCAATGTGTTAGAGGTAAAGCTAAAAAAAGTTTACATCATCCTTCTTGGTGTGGGAGGATCAATGTATAAGGCGTTTGCATAAACTCTCGTGCTGTTTGTTACCTCCAGCCAGTGTCTTCACAATACTTCACTTCTATGAGGTGTATCTCCCTCTTATTAACGTTAAGCTCGTGAGCTCTGCGCACTTGTCCATGAGATAAGCATGCTGCATTTGTTGCAAGTGGGGAATGGAAGGTGGTTTAGATTTAGTTGGTAAGGGATTAACCAAAATAGCATCAGGGCGACTGGAACTAAGACTGTCTCTGACACATAAACGAGCATCAAAAGGCCAAATGGGTAAAGTCCTATTACTAGCGTGCTGGGGAATTTGAAGGTTTTATTGGGCAAAACGGTCAGTGCTGCCAGCATCCATATGAACTATACAACCTGCCAAGGAGCCTTTGCTGGTGGATTTCATACATGATGAGTCTGTAGTAGGCAACATTATGGCGTTCAGTGATCATGCTACAGATGACATTGTGTTGACACCCTGGGAGAAAATGAAGTGCACTGCCTGATTGTTGACAAAGTGGGCTATGGACTTTTTGAATTGGACAGCATGTTTCTGATTGAAAATTGTAAAGGGTGTCTGTGCGGTAGTGAAAGACATTGAAGCATAGGATGAGAGGTTTTTGGAGAGGCGCTGAGTCGGTGGACCCCAACACGCACAACAACAAACTGGCCATTTATCATTCTTGGTTTGCCATCTAGAAATGATTTATGCCAACTATTGTATGTACCATGGTATCTTCATGTTGATCTGTCCAAACATGTTGTGCACAATGTTAGTAGACTTTGCTTGCGTGCGCACACTATGAAAGTTGAGGCAGCAGCGTGGCATGAAGATGGTTCTCACGTATGTGACCAATCTCCTGGTGAAGATGAACATGTTTAGAACGAGGTGCATGCTCGCTTACTTAACCAAGACCGTCGGGTTTGTGAGCTGAGGAAACATTTTTCCTTTTTGTTTGCGCCTTTTTTTGAGGACTTTTCAGCGGCCCAACCCTTTTTGCTGCAACAGGTCAACAACCAAATTGTTCATAATTTCCTATCTCAGCAGATCACTATCCTTTTATTTGTGGCTGGCCAAGACCAGTCAGCAGCCGATCAGCCAAACAACCTGGCTGGAAATCACCCCCCCAGTGTAACCATTATAATTATTGAAAGACATTGCGACCCAAACTGATTTCTGTTTTTGTGTGTTTGCGCGGTGGGGGGTTGCCTGGTGCGGGGCACTTACGTACCCGCCCCCCTCTCTTATTCATACTGGCTGTGTCATCACTACCAGCGGAGATTTTATTCTTTGTATCATTGGGGCAGTCACGCACTTCCTTAGCACATCCTTTGTATCTATACAGTGAATTGTAGCCTGCACGCTGCACGTCAAGTTCCTGCGCAGACGTTTTCCTGAAAATTTAAGGCTGCGTCTCGGCTGCGTCTCGGCTGCGTCTCGCCTTGCTTGTGCGGATCTGAG
>Ga0307945_1002844_pt1:0-10000 | contig 14065 bp, 17 predicted proteins | sample OrgLakmetagen228_FD_201818 | JGI IMG/M metagenome (GOLD analysis project Ga0307945, IMG submission 201818) | Saline water microbial communities from Organic Lake, Antarctica - #228 | ecosystem: Environmental > Aquatic > Non-marine Saline and Alkaline > Saline | place: Antarctica: Organic...
AGGCCTTTTTCTGTCTGTTCTTCAGACGCACTCTTAGCTTGTGCTCTTGCGAGCGTGGGCCAATTTCTCAGACTGTGGTTTTTCAAGGAGGGTTTTTCTGTTTTAGGCAGGAGTTTTCCTTTTCCCAGTCTTATAGGTTTTTTTCCTTCATTCTGTCAGGCCCTTGCTGAGGACCATGTAACAACCCCCACCAAAAAAGAAAAAATCACGGTGTCGTCTCTTTCTCCAGTATGAGGAGTATCCAGGTTCAAAGTCCAGAGCACATGCCATTTCCTCGTTTGAAACCATGGCCCACTGTTGTAGTGCTGCACTGATGTGTTGGGGTAGGATACGGGAGTAAGATTTTAATGTATGTTGACTTGCTTAGGGGTTTTGAGGCGTGCATGGTTGTCTTGAAGCAGACCTACGATTTATGAGGCTAGGCATTGGATAGGAGAGGATATGTTTTCGTGTACCCCATTTTTCTTAGCTTCCTGGAACCTTTCAAAGTTCTCTGAAAAGGTGGAAGCGCTCAGGAGTCATCATGCTTATGTATTTGCCATCTGGCTTGCTTGTACATGCAGGTCACTCTAGCTTCGTACAATTCCGGGAAGGAGGCCTTATGTGTGGCGTTTAACAGTGGCGACCTGTTTCGTGCAATTACAGGCTTCTAATCCATGCCGGTAATGTTTACACGATCTGCATTCTTTTTCTGTTTCTTTTAGCGTTTCCTCCTGGTATCTGGTGTGACCCGCCAATCACCTTCAGCCCTTGCTGTCTGTTGGGAACCTCTCTTGATTAATATGGAGTGATTTTCCGCTGCCTGTGTAGTTTTTTCTTGAGAGTGGAGGCGCACATTCTTTCAGTTTGCCAAGGCATTTAGGTCTCTGCCTGAGCTGAGAGAAAACTGCTCTTGGTTGCTTTTATGTTTGCACCTTCTTCAAGGACCATGCGATGACTCAACTTTTCACAGCAGAGCACAAATATCTTCTTCTCAGCTTCAAGTCATGGATCCATTTGTGACTGGTCCAGACTAACCAGCAGTCAAACAGCGTGAAGTTCACTCCCAAAATAGCCATTGTCAACGGTTTTACATACGTTGTCTGCTGAACATCCTAGACCGCAGTAGCTCTGCATGCTTATTCACACTTTTCCGCTCAGATGCGATGTTACCTTACCTTATTCACACTTTTCTGGATTCATTGAGCACGCCTGAACTTGCAACGTGTGGCTCACTTCAAACTTTTTGATCTTTCGCCTTAAACCCTCTAACTAGCCCCTCGGGCGATTATCCAGTACTACGGCAACACAACAACACATCTGAGCTTATGGTTTTTTAGTTGACTGGCGAGTACGAGTCACAGGCTGATCAGCCGAACGGCCTGGCTGAAGGTCCCCATGTAGATCTAATCTAATCAACGGTATTTGTTGAGAAATCAAAGCACACGTGCATGCTTTTGAGTAAAAATGGTAGTGTAAAAATTATATCCGATAAAGTGAGTCACTAATTCGGAAATGTGTGTGAAACAAATACCTCGAGCAATTCCGTAGCTTCAGCAACAGCCACGTGGCCAGTAATACCTAATAGGACTTAGGGAATAACAAAAGTGCTACCTCCCCTAGCCCCTCCTGCTGCCGCCTTGCCCGCTGCCTGCTTTTTCTGTTTACTTGCCTCTGCCTTAAACAAGCCCTTCATTTCCCTCTTCGATGCTCGACTGGCTCGCCGCAACTACACAGAAGGTGAGTGAAGTGCAAGGGGAGATGCATTATCAAATAAGACCCGTCAAAAAATGGGGGGGGGACAGCCTGTTCTAAGCAGGACCAAATAAGAAGCAAGCTTTCGAAATGCTTCAAAGCAGACCTCAGAGGTCGGTCGTGAAATGATCGGCAAGTACCATGCATTTTGGCAACCTTGCCGTGAAATCAGCTGTGCAATGCTTGCCTGGTGCATATGAATCAACCTTCCAGTATACACACCTGCTTTGTTCCTGGTTCATGCCTGCAACTGTGTGGTCCATATCTTGAGTAGAACACAAAACAATGTCAAACATGCTTTCAGCCATCGTCTGAGCAGGACACCATCCCACGTTCCAGTGTGTTTCAAGGCATTTCTTATTCCTTGTTTGTCCTTTTCGCACCTCTTTGACAGCATTCTTGCGTGCACGCCGATCCTCTGCACTTTCCCCCTTTTGTCGTGCTGTGGTTGCCAATGAGTATGCCACAGATGCAGCGTCCTCCCCACCATCATCACTGCAGTCGAAGAAGCGCTTTGTGTTGAGCAAATGGTATAGAACTGCAAATGCAGCAGGGGCTGCCATTTTCAAATATGCCAGATGTGGCGTCCTCCCATCTATCTCACCGTTGCTGGAAAAAAGGCGGCAATCAAAGTAAGATGGAAACCAATTCTCAGAACACAACATGCGCCAGCAAAAGTAGAATAGCCACACTCGCATGGTCATTAACACGTACATTCCTACCCACGCCCAGTTTTGCAGAGCCAGACCTCACTGCTGTTTGTTTCCTGGAGCTGATCATTGACGATAGATTTGCTAATGCCAGGTACTCTATGTTCAAATCTTTGAGCGAACCAGCAACTACGTAAGGGCCACCCACGCGCGAGCCTCAGTGCCCTGATTTGCTGCAACTATCCTTCATGCAACACACCAGCCCCCACATGCATACCCATGAAACATAAAACACACCCACCTGCTGCTGCTGCTGCAGCCCCCATCGCTGCTGCTGCTGCCGTCCTCCACCTCGATGATGCCCTCCCCTTGAACACACCCATCTTCTGGTATGCTGCCAGACACTCCCAAGCCAGCCTACACAAAATTGTGGTCAAAGGTTACCGCCCGCAGTTCCACCAGCATACTAATTTGGGGCGAAGAAAGCAAAAGAACTAGCAAATTTTTGGCTCCTGTTCACATTTTGGTGTAGCAAGCAGAAGCGGGCCTCCAAGGACAAGCACGAGACTGCAGGGTTACAGCATGGGCCATGAGTTTCTGTCATTTGGCATTAGGCCACGGCACGACCTGTGCTAGGAATGGCAGAAACCTTGTGAAAAATACGCTATGGCTAGTGTGTCCATTAGGTTGGAGTCGACCTGTAACGCAAACCAATTTCGCTAGATTTTCAAGCTATACCTGAACACGAGCTCTGTGGGGGTGCGCTACTCCGACAGGCATGCCAGTTTTGGCAGAAAGTGTGATGGCAGGCCCTCCTCGGTTTCCAGTACGGCTCTGCGGCTTTACCTGTGTGTGGGGGGGTTGCAAATTTTGCTGACGATGTTGATATTTGCTTTTGATTTATTAGTATACTCACTTATAGGCTTCTCCTGCTAACTGCAGTTTATAACGGAAAGGTTGGGCACGCTTGCTTTGAGCTACAAATTTTTGATTACACGTGCGTACAGTAAGCAACAAAGTTATGATTACACGTGCGTGGAGTAAGCAACCAAGTTATGAATACACGTGCGTGACGTAAGCAACAAATATATGAATACACGCGCGTGGAGTAAGCAACAAAGTTGTGATTACACGTACGTGAAGTGCCTGAATACCGAACCCTCACTCAGCACAGTTAAGGACTGTGTGCGGAGGAAGCAAAAGAAGCTGGGATGCAGGGCTGTGAATGGGGTGCAGGGGGATGCAGGGCTGGGGATGCAGGGCTGTGACTGGATGGTTGTGGTGTTCTCGCCATTACTCATGTGCAAACATAACCACATGAGCCATTTTACTCCTGGTTGTGGTGTTCTCGCCATTACTCATGTGCAAACATAACCACATGAGCCATTTTACTCCTAGTTGTGGTGTTCTCGCCATTACTCATGTGCAAACATAACCACATGAGCCATTTTACTCCTAGTTGTGGTGTTCTCGCCATTACTCATGTGCAAACATAACCACATAAGCCATTTTACTCCTGGTTGTGGTGTTCTTGCCATTACTCATGTGCAAACATAACCACATAAGCCATTTTACTTTGCACATATACCTGGCACTCACACATGTCACATGTACACAGCTCACTGTGCATTTCACAAATGAACAAATGTACACACACAATGCAGGCACACTATTTCACAACATCCCCCCATGCTGAAACAAGCACTCACCACGCTGTCCACAATTCTACGAGGGTGGTTGTCCAGGTTGGAGCGCAGAGAAAGCACAGACTCGCAGTCCCATGCTTGCCCCCTGCGCAGCAAACACGGTAAGTGGAAACACTTGCGTTTATGTTCACACATGCATGTATGAGCATTGGTGTGTGCAAGAATACGTGCACGCGAGTGTGCATGCTGCTCGTGGCAATATTTGCACGATTGGAGGTCAGTTGTGTGGTGCACAGGCACACTTGTATTATCGGATGTTTGTTTACTTACACCCACTCAAACAAAAACAGGTAACCACCGTGTCACATGTTTTTTAAATCGCGTGGGTAGGCTTGGCCAGGAACATTCATGCAGTACATATAGAGTACTTACGGCTTTGAGCAGAGGAATGTTTGTACACACACCGCGCACTCTACCCAACCCAGCAACAGTCGTGGAGCGCGTGTATAAAGGGGTACACTGTGCAGCATACTCAGGTAAACAACAGACCTACTGTAGCCTGTGCCTGCGCCTACGCTACGAATGTTGGCTAGCTAGTTGCATGAACATCAGGGTACACTTTCGCGCGTTCCCTACGCCACACTGAACGGCGGTTCATATAATACTGTTCATATCATACTGTCCCACTCATAACAAAGTGCACATTGCTCACACATGCGACTAACACATGCCTGCAAACTGGCATGCAACACCAATCCGCACCAATACCAACACCGTCCCACACATCTGCACCCAACAACACCCAAGGCCACCCCACTACTGCCACTTCCACCCCTGCCCCCAACGTAATACCTGCACCCATCCAATTGCTCACACCCACCCATACATACACAATTCTACCCCTTCCTAAACCCCATTTCCACACACCTATGTGCCCCCACTCCCACTCCACCACACCTACACCCAGCCACGCACCTGTCCTCCAGCACCGTTTTATGGCCCTCCCTGCCCAACGGGTCTTCGTCTTCCTCATGTTCACCTAAACACTGTGAGCTCTGGCCTCCTCTGATGCGCTCCTCTTCTGCTCGGGCAGCTACACTCACATGTATATGCGCACAAAACGGGCAGTCAATGAAAGCACACCACGCCTGCGCGTTGTCATTTTCATATGCGGCACACCTTTAAAACTCAACATCACAAGCAACTCAAGAAACACGCACGCACAAGAACATGAGAGTGAGCTAAGGAGGAACAACACTAAGAAATTAATAATTTCACCTCTCCCCCCCCCCCCACACACACACAGACGAAGACACATACATATGCATCACGCTCATGCGTACGCACACATAAACCCCGCACGCACGCATGCACGCACGCACACACGCACACACACACAAACAACTATGCATCACGCCCATGCGTACGCACACATAAACCCTGCACGCACGCATGCACGCACACACGCACACACACACACACACAAACACAACTGCTTGCAGTGCATCACGCCCATGCGTACGTACACATAAACCCCGCACGCACGCATGCACGCACACACAAACACAACTGCTTGCAGTGCATCACGCCCATGCGTACGCACACATAAACCCCGCACGCACGCATGCACGCACGCACACACGCACACAAACACAACTATGCATCACGCCCATGCGTACGCACACATAAACCCTGCACGCACGCATGCACGCACACACGCACACACACATACAAACACAACTGCTTGCAGTGCATCACGCCCAAGCGTACGTACCCATAAACCCCGCACGCACGCATGCATGCACGCACACACAAACACAACTGCTTGCAGTGCATCACGCCCATGCGTACGCACACATAAACCCCGCACGCACGCATGCACGCACGCACACACGCACACACACACAAACACAACTATGCATCACGCCCATGCGTACGCACACATAAACCCTGCACGCACGCATGCACGCACGCACACACACACACACAAACACAACTGCTTGCAGTGAATACAATAAAGAGCTTGCTTACCAAACATATTGAACAGCGTTTACATGATCACATGTTATTATGTCACACCCACGACCACACATGCAGTGCACACTCTCCCCTATTCCTTACAAAAGCGAAGATGTCTGCTCCATTCTAGGTGTCCATTTATCGCCAAAGGACAAACATAAAGGTATCCCATCTGCATCGCTCCGTTCACACACCACACACTCACAAATACTTCTGGTTTTGAACCCACAGACATGTGCATCACCAGCATTCCAATTTCACGCTCACAGCAGCGCCCTTGTCCAGGACCCAGGAGTGTTGCTAATCTATGCTCCCACCAGCGCCTCCACCGCATCTGCACCAACGCTTGCAATTACAGCTGCACCGACAATGGCCCAAAAAATGAAGCCATAGCAGCGTTGCATACAGGCCAGCTTCAACCAGCTGCACTAGTAAGAATCCTAATTGAGGTTGGCCAGAACCTTACATACACAGTATTTTTGACAGGAAAACTACAAAGTATGCGGTCATATACGGTGTTTAGTTACGGTTCTGGCCAACCCAAGTCCTTATGCAAAAGCACCCACCTACAGCAGCGACACGTGCTTTCACGGCCGCAATGACTTCCAGGTCCTGGTCTTCAAAGGCTTCCACTTTACGGTTTGCCGACGTTCCTGCAAGTATGTTGTGTTTGCGTGTGTGTGTGTGTGTGTTTGCGTATGTGTGTGTGTTTGCGTGTGTGTGTATGTTTGTGTATTTCCGTGCTAGTTTGTCGGCTGGGGGGAACGTAGAAAAGTGTAAAGCTCATGACATGTACACGCACACGCACATGCACATGCAAATACACACACACACATGCACACATTGAAGACAGCAGACGTGTGTAAGGTTGGCCAGAACCATATAAGAGCACATGCACATGTACACGCACACGCACATGCACACATTGTAGGCAGCAGACGTGTGTAGGGTTGGCTAGAACCATATATAAGCTCATGACGTATACATGCACGCACATGCACACATTGCAGACAAGCAGACGTGCGTAGAGTTGGCCAGAACCATATATACACGGTGCATATACCGTATTTTGGGCAGGAAAATCACCAAATATACGGTCATATACGGTGTGAATACACGGTTCTGGCCAACCCTACACACGTGCAAACAAAGGCTGGCACAGCTAGACTAACGGATCCCCCCCACACAATGCTTGCATTGCAGCCACCCACTTCCGTTGCAAACTACACATGCAACATGCGCTGTTCAGTAGAGTGGGATTGATTATCATAGTGTACAATTTCTCTTCTTTTGGTTCGCAGATATTGAAAGCGTTGAGATGCTGCTCTCTCTTGTGCCTAATTAGCTTTGTACACGTGACTGCTGCAGATCTCCAGGTTGAAATGAGGCGCAGAAAATTGTCGAGCAAGACATGCGTCACTCTCAGCGATGGGAGGTGGAGCTCAATCGGCATTAGCCTGGTTTGCCCTACCTGACCCAGCCCACGGCACACAGCAAGTGCAAGCATTCATCCTCCCCCTTAGTGTATCCCAAAAAAACTGCAACTACTAAGCACTTACCAAACCACTCGTCCCGGCGCAGCGTCAGATCGTACATCCAAATGCCACACGCCTATTTGATCAATGCCTACACTGATACAGATCAGCTTATCTCATCAGATACTACACATACCAAGTGTTGGCCACCACCTAACACCAGGCTCGCACATATACACACACCAGAGCTCGTTGTACGTGTGCGTCTAGCCCGCCACACTCCCACCGGCTTGCATGCAAAGTAAGGGTAGGTCACATCCCACCAACTCGCCTGCCACATTCCCATGTGCTTGCTTGCGCCGCATCCACGCCTCAAAGTCTCGATCATTCATGTCAGCCAAGCCAGGCACTGCGCTGGTGCTCACACCCTCCCATTGGTCAGAGGGCCTGGGGGCACCCTGATCAGACTCCAACTGGGCCTGTGCGAAGGTGTGTGTGTGTGTGTGTGTGTGTGTGTGTGTGAGAGAGAGAGAGAGAGTGTGCGTGTGTATAAAATAGAGTCAACCTGCTCGTGCACACCTGCAATGCAGGTACTAGTGTTGATCCACGCTTCTTTGCATAGCACACGGCGTGTGTCACACCACACTAGCTAGCAACAAACGATTTGGCTGAAGACTGCTCCTTGCAGCACATGGCAGTACAATTGCCTAAATTACTTGACAAGAAAGCTAGCTCAAGCATTTTTAGTTTAGCTGAGTGCAAGCCTTAAAGTGAACTTGGTAGAGAGATGAGTGACACGTACCTAATAGAAACATGCACCTGCACCCAAGCACACCCTCCCACCTGCTCGTCCAGGAACTCTTGCAGCACGTTGCCAAAGGCTGCGATGTCTGCTGACCCACGTGCGCGTGCAGCCACATCTTCGTCTAGCACACCCATGTCACCATCCTGTAAATAAGTCGGGCAAAATGTGTGTGCGTGTGTGTGTGTCTCTCTCTCTCTCTGTGTGCCTTGATGGAAAGGATACACGTACATATGTGTAGAGGCTCGTTTTCTAACACACTTCTGCAGTTTGAAATCGTTAATAGACACCCACACGCATCCGCCAATCACACCCATATCCATACCTGCACCCACATACCCTCCCCCTCATTTTCCCTGACCCCTCCTCACCTAGTATTGCAGCGCCAAGTCCTGAAAAGCAAGCACAGAAACACAAGAGACGCGTACGTACGTACGCACGCACGCACAAACCCATTCCACCCTCCTCACCTCGTACTGCAGCGCCATGTGCTCAAACCGCTGGTCAATCACGTCCAGCGTCTCCCTCCTGTCTTCCCGCTCATCCCTCCAATAACTGGATGCAATGGACCCTTCGCGCACATCCCCCCCTGCGGCACTGCCACGACTGCTTCCCCCCCCACCCCCCCCACTGCGTACACTCCTGGCCAAACCCGCTCCCTTTCCTCCCACACCTCCCAAACCCTGCCTGTGACCCCCCAACGGACCGACCACATCCACATCCTCCTCACTCTCCTCTTCGCTCCCTTCCTCTTCCTCCCATTCACTGCCCTCTCCCTCTCCCTCACTCCCTGTCCCTCCTTGTAGCACTGTGCCACTGCCTGTGCCTGTGCGTCCTTCCCCACCTGCATGTTGTAAAAAACGGTGTATGGACAATCATAAGTGCAAGGTTAAGTCAAAGCAGACACGTGCCATCGTGGTTTCAGGGCTGAGGATGACGCTCAGACAGAAGGGATGCGATATGTTGAGAAGGGCCCGTCGAGCGCTGGCAGCTTAGGAGCCAGCACGCGTAATGGAGCACATTTCAAGGTTGTGCTCTCACATTACAGCTGAAATCCTCTTGCAGCAAGTTAAACAGCCGTGTAACAAAAGCAAGCAATTGCAAAGGTAAGGAGGGTCAAATCAAGTGCTTTGACATGTTTGCAACCTAGCACAGCTGTTGTTCTTAAGAGTACACAGCTTGCTGCAGAATAAGCCAAAATGTGACAGCCACGGCACTCCTCAGAATTCCTGCAGTTGTCTCCTGGCTCCGCTAGCAGCAACTTATTTGGCGTGATCATACAAAGTGGATGATCACGCCAAATAAGTAGGGTTGGCCAGAACCGTATATTACACCGTATATGACCGTATATTTGGTGATTTTCCTGCCAGAATACCGTCTATATCTGTATATATATATACATATCAGTGCTTGTTTTTGGAGACGCATGACGTCTATAAACGTGAAACCCCTACGATTTGGACGTGGGGATAAGACGTGAAACCAAGGATTTGGGCCCCGGGGGGTCTCCCGGCATAAATTGACCAAGGGCCCTCGAGAGCCCTTCGATGGTTGAAATTGAACCGCAGAAATCAAAAATTTTACATTCTTAAAGTTTTGTTTGGATGGTTGGTTCGCCTAAAAGAAAGAGAGTCAAGCAGGGAGAGAGTGATAGATGGTACAAAGTGGGGAAAG
>Ga0307945_1002845_pt1 | contig 14065 bp, 9 predicted proteins | sample OrgLakmetagen228_FD_201818 | JGI IMG/M metagenome (GOLD analysis project Ga0307945, IMG submission 201818) | Saline water microbial communities from Organic Lake, Antarctica - #228 | ecosystem: Environmental > Aquatic > Non-marine Saline and Alkaline > Saline | place: Antarctica: Organic Lake...
ACACACACACACACACACACACACACACACACACACACACACACACACACACACACACACACACACACACACGCACGCAAATAAACACACATGCGCACACACACACTCACACACACACACACACACATACACACACACATACAAACAAGCTGCAGTAAAATTGAAGAACAACAAACTAATGCCTTGCATAACCCTCTACACCACTTTGCTAGGAGGAACAGGCACCATTTACAGCAGCCATACAGCTAATCCACTGCACAGCATTAGAGGGAAATTGTCTGCATACCACGGCTCTTGAGAAAAAACTAAGCCTGCATCCCAACTTGGTCGTTGAACGGAAATCATGCAAACTAATCGCAACATTGTAAGCAACCCTCTTAAGGTATTTGAGCAATACTCCTAATGGTGTGCAGACTTCTGCCTCCCAACCTCCTGATCATGATCCTCCCCAATTATAAGCCTTTCCCCTTTATTCTCCGAGTGGGATGTTGGGTGGCTCTGCATCCACTAGGTGGTAGTGCAAGACACAAAACATCCTTGTCAACACTACCCATCTTCTTTCTCTTTTTTCTTTTTTCCCTCAAAACTTATTCATACAAGTGTTGTGAAGACACTAGGACTGGACACCAGCTGGAGGCCTCTAACAAACAGCACGGTAGTTTATGCAAGCGCTTAAAGCTAAACAAGCTACGCTTCACACCATCCTTCTTGGTGTGGGAGGACCAATCTATACCTCTAACACTTAGCATCATCTAAAAGAGCTCAACCTCAATTCACAGAGAGCCCACAAGACTGTCCTTAATTGCATGCGCACTCTGTGCATTATGCACAAACTAGACGCGCACAAGTAAAAACTAATTGCTCTCAAGGTTTCGATTTGGAGCAGTGGGCTGCCAGCCATCCTCCAGATCCCCACTATTTTCTTTTTTCCTTTGGTGGGGGAGACTCACGGCACATTGGGCCAATGTGTCTCCATTTCCTTAATTGATGCAGGGAGTGTTTCACTGTGGCAGCCTGCATAATTTTTCTTTTCTGTTCTGTTCATACAAGTTATGCCCTTTCCACTCACCAGCTCCTATCGGGAGCTATAATGTTCAGGCCAAGCTTGCAATTTCTATATCGACCTCATTGATTGTTCCTTTAAACACTTTTGTACCTTGTAAACCTCCTAAATTAATGTGGGGATTCGTCTGACTGCGTAGCTTTTATTTCTCTACTTGTGCACAGTAGTATACGTGCATCAATATTTGCATTGGATGGTGCGCATGCTTGCGTCTCCCCCAGCCACCTTGCCTGGAGCAATGAAAATTTGATACAATTTTATCGGGATCAGTTCTTTCCTGGCCAGATCCTGGAGTTCATCAAATACATGCCTTGCATAATTGAGTACGTCACCATGCGGCTTAACAAGTAGCCTGAGCACATACGCACCAGCAAAATGGTTATTTTAGGTGAGCAGCGTCTTGCTCTACCCTCTCTAACTAAGGGTACCTACACTGTACATCCAACCCTCAAAGCACCCTTTTTTAACGCTTAAGCTATCTTCTGCGGCTCCTCCGGTGAGCTAGGGATTTGGTTGGCGTTGGGGTTGTCCTTCCTGTGCCCGTAAAGTATTATGAAATGAGCTAATCAGCACAGCAGCCTACTACTGTATACAGTCTCATTACCTTACGTGGGATTGCACCTTGGATGAAAGTTTATGAGGCTGTTTTGCTTGCATTAAGCAAAACGACCTCATGAAATTTCATTAGGTGATCTATAAGCCTAGTGATCTATCATTCATGGTGCACTATATAGGAACCCTATGGCGAAGTAATTAACAAAAACTGCAGATCAGATAAGTTGCTGACAACGCCATTTGCGGCGAGCTGAAGCTATCAAATGCAGGCGCAGAACAGTAAAAAAACAGGTGGAACCCCGAGCAAAACGCGCTATAGCTAGCTGCAGTAGCATGAGCACAAAAACGCACCAGACACGGTAGTTGAGGGCGGTGGCGAGCCCGACCCATCCCACATAGGGTGCCATCAGTCCAGAAATGGCAGCTCTGTGCTCAGGAGTCTCTTTAGCCATAACGACAGAGGCAGCGGTGGCCAAGCCCAGCATTGCTGCACAGAGAGGAACCGTGAAAAGGTTGCAAAAAGGTGTAATATTCTGCAAGAATGTGCGCAGGTTTGCAGGCCTTTCACCAAAGGAATGAGTGGACTGATAGGGCAAGAAAATGAGAGGTCTTTGTTATGACACTTCTGGAGGAATGAGTAAATGGAACAGAAAAATTCTAATGTTACAGCAAAGAGGGCCTCCAGACAGAGAACTTGACCAGCTTTTAGTACAGCCACTCCTAGCACTAGTGTGTTAAACAAGAAGGGTCACTCCTAGCACTAATGTATTAAACAAGGAGGGCCTAGCCTAGCAATAGTGTGTTAAACAAGGAGGGCCTTTCTGGCGAGTACCTTGAAGAAAGGCATCTGGGTAAAGGCATGGGCTGACAGATAGGCTGCCCGTCCCGCTCATTTTGTTGCAAGCAAAAATAGGCGGAGAACGGAAAATAACCAAACCATGTAACCAAACCATGTGCACACCTGCGGAGTCTGCCAACGCGATGTCTGGGCGCTTTGCAATGAAGAACAGGGGCTGCCAGGCCAGGTTGAGGGCGAGCTGCACGCCATACAGTGCGAGGGGGACGCGCCTTTCACCTGCAGGCAGACACAGGAATAGTGTTACGAAAGCACGCGGCGTGCAAGGTACGTGTGAAGTACTGTGCATAAGATTAACAGAGCCGGCAGAAGTTGATTACATCCATATGACCTGCATTTTTGGCGATGGCGTATTACACAGGTCCAGGGGAGATAGCAAACTCCCAACTACGAGGTTGAAACGAAGCTGAAAGTTGATAAATAAAAAGGAAGCAAGAGAGGCAGGCTGGAAGCGGTAACAGAAAAGTAGGGGGGACAACCAGGGTGATAAGATAAGGGCAAAACGTAAACGAGAAGGTCAAGCACGGGAAAGACAGAAGGAAGGAAAGCCTGCGTACTTTGGTGCCCACGTAAAAAGAACAAGGATTAGGATGATAGGGCTAGTAAAGAGCCTGAATGCCAATTTATTGCTAGCATAGTAACGTTGATAATGAGTATGATGCAGATTGTGGTCCATTGCAAGGAGCGCCTTCAGCCGATAAAAAACACGGGCTGCCAGGCCCTCAGGTTGCAGCTCAGCTCGCAGCCAAATATCCTGCTGCCCTTATCGCAAGCACAAGCCAGCCCAGGATGAAACATTACTAAAAAGGTGAATCCGACAGATGCCATTTCTGTACTTTGTGCGATACAAATATTTAGGGTTGGCCAGAACCGTATATATATACACCGTATATGACCGTATATTTGGTGATTTTCCTGCCAAAATTACCGTATATAAGCAGGATATATATAGTTTTGGCCAAACCTAAATATATTCACGTAATACAGGAATGCGACGAGCAGGAAGGCAGGTTTCTGCCGCCTCAGACGCACGCCGTCAATGCCTACCTCCAACCGTATAACAATCAAATTGGGCCGCATGATACTGATCTTACCAGACCACATGATTATATTCTAGTCACGTGAACCATTTTACACGGTGTAGGCAATAAGGATAATCTTGACAGGGAAATATATACATGTTTCCGGCCATTCGTGCAGTTCTGACCAAACCTTCCTTACTCCCAAATGCACAAAAAAATCTGTGTGCAAGTGCTGAGTCATGGAGCACTCCTACACGATTTCGACCACTCTATCAGCTCTGCCCAGCTGCTGCTGCTGCTGGATGCTAATCTGTAACGTGCAGGTGAAGTGGTTTCCCTCAAAACAAATAGTCCACCAAGTTTGTACAATACATATGGGAGAACATAAGCTTACATCTTGAATATACCTTCTACAACGCGCTGCTACAGTGTGGCAGTGTATTTCAGTGTCGGCCAAACTGTAGCAGCACGTTGTGAAAGGCATACTCGAGATGCAAGGTTGGGAATCACATTCCTCTATACATCACCATGTTCGTCCCCCCTCATGTGCTTGCGACTCAAAAGCAGGGGCTCCAGAGTTCAAGAGCATGCTTTTAGGACGATAATGCTCTGATAAAAACTGCGTGCCCCCGGGATCTTACACGAACGTAACGGTGAGCGGTCCCCTGACCAAAGCTCAGTACCAATGTAGCAGCGCGTTGTGAAAGGCATACTCGAGGTGTCAGATTAGGAATTGTACTTCTATATGTATCTTTAGATTTGGGACGTCCTCTCTCCCTTTTTTTCCCACTGTAGTGCGCACAATGTTGAGGGGTCGCGGCTGATGGGAGTGATTAATATAATACAACGTAAGCGAGCAGCCATCATCACATAACAGGCACATACGTCCCTTGGAGACAACCTTTTAACTTCTTCATCTAGTATGCCATTGGGAGAAAACATACTATAGTATGCCGTCGGGAGGAAAAGATGACACGCTGAACAGAGAAAAAATTGCGTCCAATTTGATCCTCCACACATAGCCACGACGCCATCCACGCTAAACAGGAGGAAAAGTGCGCACCCTCTTTGTTCTTCCACACAAGCCACGACGCCACGCCTTGGCCGGTGTACAGGACTGCCCAGACAGGTCCGAACAGCCAATTGGGTGGCGTCCTGCAGGAGATGTAGAGCAGGAACAGGGCGTGCGGAGGAAGTGACTGGTAAACAATGTTAAAAGTGCCTGCAGGAGTCTCCTGCCAGGAGATGTAGAGCAGGAACAGAGCGTGCCCAGGAAGTGTCAGGTAAACAAAGTTAAGTGTCTATCATCAGTACATGCCCCTGGCACGGTCCCACAACAGGGCTTCGTTTACAAAATCTTGCCCTCTCAAAACTTTAGAATTGAACGCACCCAATAAGAAGGAACAGCCACCAACCAACAATTATCACGTACGCCCCCTCTAGACGATCCAAACCTTAATTGATTGGGCAAAGATAGCCGCGTTTCATTCTTCCCCGAGGACATATCACTATACATTGTTGGGTTCTACCGGATTACCTGAAATAGTGCTTCCTGATTATTTCTCGTACGCAAATGATCCGTGCAGAGATCGGGTAGGTTGCTCAGAGGAAGACAGAATGCACGCATTTTACATGCGCAAATATTCAAGTTGAGAGACCCTTCCTCACCCAATGTCACCTCTGAGGTGAGCATCGTCAGTCCCAACTATTGCGATCTCAGAGGCATTGGGCAAAAAGGGTCAGGCAATGCACTCACCATTTGGGTTTGCGCAGCTTCGTGTACCTGCACAATGAGACCACAAAAGCGGTGACGCAATAATCAGATCGAGTGCTGATCAACACGCAGTTCCACATTGCTTCACGCTTGGTAAATCACGTAAGTAAGTACTCTGTACGTAGAACTACTCTGTCCATAAGGATACCTCTTACTCACCAGTTCTTGATGCGTGGAGCTGACAGTGCCCCAATCAGGCCTCCTGCCGCAAGAGGGCCTCCACACGCAATAGCCTAGGGACAACATACCACCAATGTGCGTGCCAGTGGACGTATGTAATCTTTACAGTGCCTCTGTGGTAGCTATGCCTCTGGATCTGGGAAAGTGGTGTTCAAATTACCGCAGCGGGGCACACAACTCACAATGGATACAACGTCCTCTCGTCTCACGTTGCCCATCTCTTCGCGGTGTTCAAATGCGTCACGAAAATAATTAAAAATTTAGGGTTTCATCAAAAAAGCTCGGGTTAGAGCTGGCTAAAGAGAAAGAACAAAAATGAAGAAATGACTAAGCAGGTGAGACGAGAGAACACACAATACACGCACACAAATGCACACGCACACACATACGTACACGCACACTCGCACTCACAGACGCATACACACACACACACACACACACACACACAGACACACACACACACACACACACACACACACACACACACACACACACACACACACACACACACACACACACACACACACACACACACAACACACACACACACACACACACACACACACACACACTCACACACACGCACGCACACACGCACGCACGCACGCACGCACACACGCACGCACGCACGCACGTACACACACACGCACACATACGCACGCACGCACGCGCAGAGGTTTCCAGCCAGCCTCGGCCTGCTCATCCTCTCCCTGCTCTGCTTCTGTGCCTACCGCGCTGCTGTCACCCAGCACGGAGCAAGAGGGGCGAGCGACTCAAAGCCATTATTAGATGATGCTGCACTGCTCAAAAGCTCAAAATCTCAGCAGCTCCCTGCCGCAGCAAAGCGAGCGGACGCACACCTTGCACACACCATGGCGATGATGCCCATGTACTTTGTACGTTGTGTCATGCCCAGACTATGGTTTGCGTGTCACGTGCCTTGTAATTTTTAACGCCCCCTCTATGTGTAGTTTACAGAAGCACTAAACCAAAAGGACCAAACCAGTTCCGGTGCGCACTCTGCACACTTGCAACTCTAACGTTGCAATATACCTTGAAAAGTAGATGCTTGAGGTTCCAGTGGGTGGGATGGCCTGATATACATTGCTTTCGTGTTGGCTGAGCCTGTGATCACTGCCTGACCTGTTTTGAATGTGTGCGGTATGGACCAAAACGTGGAAGCCTGTCATGACTTAGCTTCCAGTGGGTGGGATGGCCTGATATACATCGCTTTCGTGTTGGCTGAGCCTGTCATGATAAAGAGCCATGAGAGCCAATGACGGATGGGCTACAGAGTTTGGCCTAGGGAGAGGGAATCGTGCTATCTTTTACGTAAGGTTACGAAGGATGCCTTGTAATCAATGCCTTCATGCCGTTTCAAATGTGGGATGTGGCTTTCCCTTGCATCGTGCCGTTTCATATGTGGGATGTGTAGGGTTAGCCAGAACCATATATATACGGTGTATATATGGTGTTATTGGCAGGGAAATCACCAAATATACGGTCATATACGGTGCATATATACGGTTCTGGCCAACCCTAGGGATGTGGCTTTCCCTTGCATTCGGCCAGCAACCGGTAGTATGTCCCAGCTTGTTATGCTGTCATAGTTGGCAGGTCGAGACAAATGTGCAAATGTAACACCTGCATGATGCATGATGCACGATGGGCGCGTGCAAGCACGTGCACGCTCACACAAAGACACACACAGTCACACACACACACACACACACACACGCACACACACGCACGCATACACTCACTCACACTCACATACACTCACACATCACACATACACTCCCAAGCATGCTACCTCACTTCCTCTTGTGCATCAAGAATTGAGCAGCTTCTCTTTTGTATACGCAGGTGAACTCATACCATGCTACGCTGTGGTTTCAAAGTTTCAAAACGGACAGCCCTCTGTCGTACGGGCTTGCCTGTTGCTTCTTGGTACGTTTTGCCCATTGTTCGTAGTGGCTGTAGGTGTGTTGACTGCTTCCTGGTATGCCGTGCCCTTTGTTGGTGGCGGCTCTTAGTGTGTTGGGTGCGGTTGCTTCTTGGTATGTCTTCTTTTTTATTGGCGGCTCTTAGTGTGCTGGTGTGATTGCTCTTTAGCATGTGTGCTTTTTGTTGGTGGTGGCATTCAGTGCGTTGGTATGGCGTTCGAAGCATGGTGGTGTAGAGCTCGATATGTGTGCCCTTTGTTGGTGGTGGCTCTTAAGTGTGTTGGTGTGGTGTCTGCAGCATGCTGGTGCACAGCTTGGCATGTGTGCTTTTCGTTGGTGTTGGCCTTTAAGTGTGTTGGTGTGGTGTCTGCAGCATGCTGGTGCACAGCTTGGCATGTGTGCTTTTTGTTGGTGGTGGCATTTAGTGCGTTGGTGTGGTGTTCAAAGCATAATGGTGTAGAGCTCGATATGTGTGCCCTTTGTTGTGCTGGTGTGGTGTCTGCAGCATGCTGGTGCAGAGCTGAATTTGCTCTGGTGGTGGCTCTTGGTTTGTGCCTATGGTATCTGTCCAGAGTCACTTTGTGTGTTGATGTAGTACATGGTGCAATTACTTGGTCTTTTTTTGTGTGTGTTCTCTGCTTTGGTGGTTCTTGGTGCGTGCTTGAGTGTGGCGTGGTGGATTCTGGAGTGTATGCTCTGTCTGCCCTGGCGGTGGCTCTTGGTGTATGTGTATGTGCTCTTTTATGCCCTGGCGGTGTATGCTCTGTCTGCCCAGGCGGTGTATGCTCTGTCTGCCCTGGCGGTGGCTCTTGGTGCATGTGTATGTGCTCTGTTATGCCTGACGGTGTATGCTCTGTCTGCCCTGGCGGTGGCTCTTGGTGTATGTGCTCTGTTATGCGTTGCCCTGCTACAGCAACAACAACAGTGCTGTTTACTCAATGCTGCAAAGCATCTCTTAAATTGATTAGGTAAGGTAAGGTTACATCGCTATCAGTGTTGTGCACCTGACACTTGACGGCGTCAATGGTAAATGACGCTGACGGCGTAATTCATGTCAAATTGACGGTGAAAATAGTAAATTACGCCGTCAATCGTCAGAGTTTAGTGACGGTAACGTCGTTAGTTACGATCGTTATTTACGGTGCCATTTTGGAATGACGCCGTATGTGCACAACACTGATCGCTGTATATGTATATATGCCTCTGGGGGGCATCTGAGATCAATGGGGCAATTCAAATTGATGAAGTTGCCCCATTGATCATGCCGAAATCTTAGTGATCACATCAAATCACACGCATGCACATACCCCCACAAGGGCGCACAAGCCTCGTGTGTCGCTCACAGGTTTGTGAGTGTACTCTCACACTTACAAACATGAGTTCACTCACTCACCCACTTACACACGCACACACGCACACACGCACGCGCGCACGCCTCTTGTGTTGCTCTCAGGTTTGTTTTGCAATTGCGCATGAGGCGCTTGCATCACAACGCTCCCTGTTCGTCAGCAAGCTGGGACGGGAGTAAGTGCAAATTTTTTATATGTGTGTTTGGTGGTGTGTGTGTGGTGGTGTGTGTGTGTGGTGGTGTGTGTGTGGTGGTGTGTGATTGGTGGTGTGTGTGTGTGCGTGCGTGTGTGTGCGTGTGTGTGCGTGTTTGTGTGTGTCTGTGTGTGTGTGTTTGTGTGTGTGCGTGCGTGCGTGCGCGTGTATGTGCGTGTGTGCGTGTGTGCATGCGTGCTTGTATATTTGTGTTTGTGTGAGTGTGTGCGTGTGTAATTTTGAGTGTCTACTCTGTGTGAGCATGCCCAATAGAGCACCATAATCGCATGCAGCTGACACTGCACCTTGTTACACTGCACCTTGTTACACTGCACCTTGTTACACTGCACACACTGCACCTTGTTACACTGCACCTTGTTACCCTTCACAAAACAAGCACGAGCGTGGACGTGAAAAGGCACAGCGGTAAATAATCAGACAGAGCAACGCATAGACTGTTTCATTCCGTGTTATTCTGCCCTGTTTTTTGGTCACGGTGTGAACACGTATGTGTGCGCTTCCGCCGTCCTGTTCTCACAGGCCAAAACCTCGCAAGCTGCTCTTGATCGAAAAGCTCCAGCTGGCCGCGCTATACAGCCTGAACATGGCTTCTTCGTACCTGCTGATGCTGGCAGTGATGACGTATAATACAGGGTAAGTTGTGCTGCGTGGTCATTGTTGAGGTACATATCGCATTTGCTTGCCGAACGCGTTTGCTTGCCAATCATGTGTAAGACATCCGATATATACCTCAACAGTCAGGTCACACGTGCTTAAATGCTGATGCTGGCAGTGATGTCGTATAACACAGGTGGATTACGTAAAACACAGGGTGGGTGATGTACTGCACAGGGTGGGTGATGTACAGCACAGGGTGGGTTGCGCATAACATAGGGTGGGTGACGTATAACACAGGGTGGGTGATGTACAGCACAGTTTGGGTTGCGCATAAAAAAGGGTGGGTGACGTATAGCACAGGGTGAGTGATGTACAGCACAGTTTGGGTTGCGCATAACACAGGGTGGGTGACGTATAACACAGGGTGGGTGGTGTACAGCACAGTTTGGGTTGCGCATAACATAGGGTGGGTGACGTATAACACAGGGTGGGTGATGTACAGCACAGTTGGGTTGCGCATAACATAGGGTGGGTGATGTACTGTACAGGGTGGGTTGCGCATAAAAATAGGGTGGGTGACATATAACACAGGGTGAGTGATGTACAGCACAGGATGGGTGATGTACAGCACAGGGTGGGTTGCGCATAACATAGAGTGGGTGACGTATAAGTTATATGGTATAACACAGGGTGGGTTTTGTTGCGTGATCAGGTCAGGCTTGTCTTGCAAAGGTTTTAATGCACACACAGAACAACAGCACTTGACAGCAGCAACAGCCTCCGTTCGCGTAAGTTACGCTGGAGGTAGTCCGGCAGGCACAGCCTCCGTTTGCATAAGTAATGCTGGAGCTAGTCCGGCAGACACAGCCTCCGTTTGCGTGATTAACGCTGGAGGTAGTCCGGCAGCATCAGCCTCCGTTCGTTCGCGTAAGTAGCGCTGGAGCTAGTCCAGCAGCAACAGCCTCCGTTTGCGAAAGTAATGCTAGCGGTGTGGTTGCCCCTAACTTTTGGATCTCAGAGATTGTTGTTTGATTTTTTGTTCTTAGTTCAGTTTGTCGCGACAGTCACTTGATTCTTACTTTCGATGCTGGTCCACACGTGACAAAATCTTGTCAAATGATTCAAGGGTCTGGATCTTGTCAAAGAAGGGGGGCACACAGGCTTTTGGTGGGCTCAGGGCATAAGCAAAAGTAAACAATCCAATGCGCAAAAGCAAACAATAGAGGCACGCCCTTTGATTGAGAACGTGCTCTAAAGTAGGATGTCTTGGGAGTGTGCTGGAACGGTGATTCTGGCTGTTCTTGTATCAACCTTCCACCTTAGAACCTTTTAAAACATCAAACATAAGTAAGCTACGAGCTCGTTACGGCCTAAATTAATCGATTCAACAAGGTTTTACACCAGTATAAAAGGGGAGGTTATCGTTCTTTAAATCTGCCCTGAAATGAAAGGGGGGAGTTTTCTAATGCCACGGCACACGCCCCCCCTGACCCACACTAATTTTTTCCTTTGTGTGTTTTGCGCGGTGGGGGGTTGCCTGGTGCGGGCACCTACGTAATCCCCTCCCTTAATTATGCTGGCTGTGTCATCACTACCAGCGGAGTTTCTTTCTTTTTTCTTTTCTTGCCTAGGTGACAAAGAAACTTCCCGGAAGATTGAAATGCTTGATTTACCGTACGGTACTTATATTACCGCGTACCGCAAACGTTTTTCACTTCCTCCTGGAGTTTCGGGAGCAGTTTAATTATCTAAGTTTCAAGGGCCTCGCGAAGCTCGCATTGGGGTTAATTTCAAGCATGAATGGGGACAGTCTGGGAAAGCCTCCCAAGCCGCCCCTCAAGGGGACAAACAGCTTGGAGGCTGGACCTCTCTTGGGGAGGAAGGACACCAAGAGAAAGGGCGTCTTCAGTCCCTTCACATTTGCATGCACGCACACGTACCCGCACGCACACACGTATACGCACACACACACGCAAGTACATAACGCACGCACACAGATACGTACACAACCGTATACACACGCATGCACGTACACAAAGCACGCACACGTGCGCGCACGCACACACACACGTACGCGCATGCACACAAACATGCACGTACGCGCACACACGCATACATGCGCACGCACGCACTCTACGCGCGTGCATACGCATGTAGGTGCAGCTCAGAGGACCAGAAGGCCCTCGCATAGGCTCGCATTGTGTTTATTAATCAAGTGTTGCCCGTTGCCCCCCTTGCATTCCTCGCATTGGGATTTATTGATTGGTTTTTTTCAAACCTCGTTACGGTGCCGTATGGTACACACTTTTTCCAGATGAATACCGGTCCTGAATACCGGTCCTTAGTTGGGGACACTTTGGTGACGGATTAAAGTAATTTCGACGGCCAGTTTTGTACTTTGGATAAAGTGTGACACCTAGGCAGAGCATTGCATCCAGCTAGTAACCACATAGCTTAATCATGGAAACAGCCGTCACGCCCTCATCATACCAGAAGCATTTGCGTCCAACATGAAATTTGTTGGTTTGAGTAAACAATTAAGAGTTGAAAGTGTGCCAGCTGCTCTAGTTCTGATTTGAGGGGTGCCATATACTGGATCGCTTGCTGCATGTTAAATTTGTTGTCTCAACTTGTGTTGAGGAAAACTCCGAGCAGACTCAAGCTTTATTGGGACATTTCTATGTCGGGTGTAGAAATATATGATCCTTATCACAAGGACTGACTATCTTTGGCTATTTCAGGTAGAAGCATAAGCATTGCACAGCTTTGAGGCATCCATCCACACAAAGCTGTGCTTCAAATGTGGTCGCAGGTTCTGTGTGAGCTGCCTGCTCGGGTTTGGGATAGGCTACTTTATGTTGACCGAGACGGCCGCCGGGTCTAGCGCACAATCAAATGGGGGGGGGTCTGACTTGTCCCAGAGTTTCCTGAGCCGTGGCGATGCGTGCTGTGAAGCCAGTGATACATTGGAACGGACGTAAATTCTTTTAATTTGGTTCGTGAATTCATTAATTTGGTTGTCACTTGTTATAGAATAAGTTGAGGCATACAAAAGACTCCACTCCACTCCACACGACGCAACACAACACAACACAACTTGGTACTTTCCTATTGCTGCTTTTCTGACATATTATTTGTGGCTATATCAGAGGACGCCAGCACACCTGAGTGTTGCTTGCTGATGAGTGCTAGCAAGCGAAACGATTCAAGCGTACGATGATCTCAATTCAATGTAATTTTAAAAGTGTAGAGGAGTATCATACTTTTGATTGAGACCGACTCTGCTAGGTGAACTGCAGCTAAATTGTGCCTTCACCTTCTTCAAAACTAAAGGGGATGCAGCTATGAAAGGACAAAGAACGGTGCTTGAAAAAAAATTAGAAACCCGAAACCCAGCATCATGAGCACACAAATGATCCAACAAGTTCGGCTGAAAACCATACATGTGACAAGAGAAGGGAACCGAGCTTTTGGGCTTGCCCTTATATATGCTACTAGTTGCTAGACGGCTTAAACAGTCCTTCTTGTAGTGCGTTCAGGCAAACTGCTTTTGCGTGTAACCTACAATTGCGCCCTTCCCTGCATTGAAACCCATGGCGTACGCCGTGTTCTTCAAAGTGTTCAGCTGTGACTCTACATCTGCTCTCAGCCGAAGCAACGCATACGTATCCACTCCAGCCGCTGCCTGAGTCAAATCTGAGTTCATCAGAGACTGTGTGACCTGTGCGTGCGTGGAGAGGTGTCCATTGAGCGGTGCAGGACACGACACAACCTCTTTTCCTAATCCATGGCAAAAGTGTTATACACCATCTGCGTTCTTTCTCTAGGTGTAAAACAACAAGGAAAAGCACCGCTGGTCGTGAAGGCACAGCCAGCATGATCAAGGTACGTCCATATGTTCATCACAACCCAATGTTAATCTGAGTATTATGCAACGCAAGGAGCAACTTAATCAATCTGGGTATTATGCAACGCAAGGAGCAACTTAATCAATCTGGGTATTATGCAACGCAAGGAGCAACTTAATCAATCTGAGTATAATGCAACGCAAGGAGCAACTTAATCAATCCGAACCTACTGTATTACAGTAACTGTAACCTTTTGAATGTCACAGAAAGTACTTGAAACTCAAAAGACTCCACCCACCTGCTACCCGACACCAAACCAACACGTTTAATGTGCATAAAAAGCTAGAGTTACCCATCCTACGTCATTTCAAGCTCACTTTCCTCTCACAAACAACAGAGAATGCTCGCTCCACCTCAAGTTGGCCAGATCTTTACACATTACTGTACGCTGAGTCCGTAGTGTGCGTTTAATGCTAGTGCTTGGGTACACACATAAGTTGTATAAATTTATTAAAAATGGTAACGGCCAACCCAGCCATGGTTCTGACAACCACGCACGTCCCCCCCCTGGCATATTGAAAAGGTTAAAAAGAATCAAGGGATCAGGAGGGTTTTGTTTTTGGACGACACGTTTACTTTTTGGGGTGGACACCCCTGAGGA
>Ga0307945_1002846_pt1 | contig 14065 bp, 17 predicted proteins | sample OrgLakmetagen228_FD_201818 | JGI IMG/M metagenome (GOLD analysis project Ga0307945, IMG submission 201818) | Saline water microbial communities from Organic Lake, Antarctica - #228 | ecosystem: Environmental > Aquatic > Non-marine Saline and Alkaline > Saline | place: Antarctica: Organic Lake...
TCGAAAATTGAAACTAAATCTGACACAAACTTGAGGAGTCTGTATGAGTCTTGATTCAGGAATGCATTGATCTCAAAATCAGTGATACTGTGATGACAAGTTAAGAAAGGAATAAATTCAGATCTCGAAGGAGCAAACACACGCAGAGTCTTAAACATTCCTTCAAAAAGGTCTCTGTATCCCATGCGCAGCTCGCACACTTCAGCACACTTGCAAAAGAAAAGCACATGCTTCTCATCTTGAACTTCTCCACACTCACATTTATCACAAATGCTAGGACCACCATGCCATTTGCAAGACTCCACTCTCAAATGGTGTGCACGCAATCTGAACCTGCTGAAATTCCTCAACACATGCTTGTCCAAATCCTTGTACAAGTAGAAGGGGATAGAATATGGAGAACCTCTAGGACCACTCTCAAAACTCCCACACCACTTGTGATACGCCACTGCTTTCTTGTTTACTGCGCGAGGACATGAAAAATCAGCTTCCCTCCATACCTTCAAATGTCTGAAACGCAAATCGCAAATTAACTCTTGCATGGGAACCTGTGTGGCTCTCAGCATTTTTTGTTTGAACATTGCACTACTTTGCAGTCCATTGAACGCATTCGAGACTTGAGCAGACCAGCAAGAACTATCAAAATATCCAGGATGAGCAGCATGTTCTCTTCCACTGCGCCAATCCCCACATGACTTTCTCCGCAGAAAAAAAAAAAACATCCCTGTTTTCCCAAAAAGAGCTCACAACGTGACTACTTTTTTAGCCAGAACGCCAGAACAATGTTTTTCCCTCCATGCTCGTGCTACCCACAGAAATCCAGTCCCTCCATGGTCATGCTACCCACAGAAATCCAGTCCCTCGCTCCATGGTCATGCTACCCACAGAAATCCAGGAAACCATACACATTCTCTTCATTATTATGTGGGCAACTGGCTTCACACCAAAAGCTTAAAAAACCAGCAATACTATACTAATAGACAAAAACAAAGGAGACGAAACGGAGGCATCTTCCTATTGCCCAATTGGCTTAGCAAATACCCTCTACAAACTATGGACGCGTCTCATCACACACACTCTCTACAAATATGCAGAAGCAAACTCCATACTCAGCACCACACAAGCTGGTTTTGCAAACAAAAAGACCCCATTCACCAGCTCGAAAACGTGATTATGGCACTAGAAGATGCCAAACTCTTTCACAAAGACATCTATGCACTTATTGTGGATTTTACCTCAGCTTTCAATACCACTGACCACGATCGCACGCTCTGGATAATGTATGACCTCGGTTTCTTGACTGACGCCATAGATGCTGTCAAAAATTTCTATGAGAATGCCACCACCCAAGTCAAGCTTCCTTCAAGGGTAGTCTGCACAGGTCAAATACCAGTAGAGAGAGGCACGATCCAGTATTGAGACACCCTCTCCCCATTTCTTTTCCTTCTCTATATGGAACCCCTCCTGCAATGGCTGCATGTAGGAGGACGCGGCTACATCCACACCTGCATCTCCAAAGAAAACGAGCTCCAAACGCATCTGGCCAACAACATCAGCAGTGCCTCCTTTGCAGACGACCTCCTCTGCCCCACGGGTAACCTGAAAAACCTTAAAGTGCAAGCAAATAAACTCACCCTTTACTCAAATTGGGCCAGATTGATCATATCTGGCAGTAAAACCAAAGTCACGGGTAGCCTTAATGCGTCCCCCTCTAAAGACCAAAATGGCTTAACACCGTCTGAAGCACTCAAACATCAACTCAAAAACAACATACTGGTTCAAAACCAGGCAACAAAATACATCACACCCAGCTCCCCCTTCCTCTATCTAGGAGTCACACTGACGATGGATCTCAATCGGAAGCACCAGCACGGGCGCATGGACGAAACCCTAAAGCAAAAGCTTGACGCCCTTGAAGGCTCTTATGCCTCACCACGGCAAACACTAAACATAATACGCACAGCAATCATCCCTAGTCTGGCCTACACCTTTGCGGTCACACCATGCCCCTACCCAGACCTGGATAAGTGGGATGCAATGATTGGAAGGGTGATCAAAAGCAAACACAACTTATGGCGAAGCACACTGACTGCCATGATCCGTGAAGATGTCCATAGTTTTGGATTGGGCGCCCCCTCCATCTACGTAAAATACCACAGGCGCTCAGCAATAGCACTCGTAACAAGCTTAGAAGATGACCCTTCTGAACGCCACCAATCTGTGACCGTGCATCTCCTGACCCACCAGGTCGCCCAACTCAAGGCCCTTGCCACTACATTCCTTTCCACAAGAAAAGGAACATCGCTACCTATAAAACAGCAACTCAACCTGCATATGCGAGCACGTCAACTCGCTTGCATCCACGCCAGAAAGCTCCAATTAGCCTTGAAAGGAAACAGCATATTTTTAGACGATCTCAATAAGTCACCTCCGCCCGAAAGCCCCCCCCCCCCAGCACTAGCCACCCTCATCAATTGCATTACCAAAGCGCTTATGGACCTAGGCATAACTGGCTTCCATGACCTCACATCAGCTAACGAAAAATACTCAAAAACAAATACTCTGGGAAACAACTCAAAAAGCACATCATAGCCCTAAATAGGCTTGCTGCCATTGCTAATTTGCCTGGAACACAGGAGCTAAGCCCAACATCAATTGCACAAATACTCCAAGAAAGGAATTCAGAACAGTCCATCCTACTTAATTACCGCAAAATAAACAGCTCCTCCTTAACAGGTCTCCTAGATACACACATTAACACATCGGCTCACAAACAGATGCCCCCGAATCCCGCAAACACCCAAACCCAACAAACTTTACCCATCTACACAACACCCCCACCACAGCCACGCTCAGCAACACACCACAGGCACCCCATTACAAACAGCTTAATCAGAGGCCCACCACCTACACACACAGATCCATCAACAAGTAATGGACACCCCAACCGATCCTCTGTTTTTGACACACCCAACTTAGAGCCGCAAACATCCCCTGCCTCCTCCAAAATCACAACCGAACCTCAAACAGAAACTCAAGGTCATGTTGCACTCAACGTACCTACACCTTCATTTTCAGAGGAAATTACCCCCAATGTACAGAATCCAATGCTCGACCCAGGAAACGCACAGCACATGGCAACATATCCCGCACTGAGTTTTCCCAAACACAACACTCCCTCATCACAACAGTGGTAGGGCCTCCACCTTCACCACAAACGGGAACCCCGCGCTCACAACGCTACTCACAAAGGGTATCCAACCAAACAAAAAGGAACAACGACTTTATAAGCACATCACCAATACCACTGCCACAAACTACAGCTATTACTCGCCTCTCTGACCTTGCACCCACTAACCAATTGGCCACTCTCTCCCAAGATAAACAAGCAAAGCGTGCACGGCATACACAATATACCCTCCCCGATACCAGAAAGAAGACACGCAGCCAAACAGAAAGTCAGCAACATACGCCCCTGACTCAAATCCTAGACATTGTTGCATTTAACTCACAAATTGTAATTCAGCCTACCGAACAACTTGTATACAGTCAGCCAAACAAACGCACCACACACTCGCAAATCACTAGCCACAACCACCAAGCAACACAAGTGTTCACACAAACTATCACTCCTCCCACCCAGCAAATCATATCATCAACCCAATAACTTACCAGGTACACAACAACCCAACCTTTGAGATTGCAGACCACCCAGCACCATCATCACAGCGCAGACCCGCCCCAAAGGAAAAGGAGATGTGAGATCCTCGATATTACCCCATAACCTTCCTAGCCTAAACCTGACCCCCCTGCGCACCACGCATATTCAACAAGAACTCGAGTTTCTTCACCCCCCCAAGAAAAGAGACAGAGATGATACACCCCTAAGACAGAAACAATACCACACTTACTATGCCCCCATGAATGTTGAAAGATGGACCCTACCCCTCTTTAAATCAGTTGAACTAGTGCCCAAATCCAGTAAGACTATTGCCCGACCGGAGCCAAATTAAGTGCGCAAGCTGTGAAATTTGCTCCTACCATCTAGGACTTGAATCTCAGACCTCTCCCCACCTTTTAAAGACATGTACATCTGTGACGTCTGCAACCGTACCTACCACTGGCAATGCTTACTTAAAACAAGCTGCTGCAACGCCACTGAAAGGGAAGCTATTGATGCCAATGATTCATGGGCCTGCCCTGCCTGTATCAATTTGAACCAAAATGAAAAGAAAATGTTTTTCCTCTACTCTCAGAAAAGAGAGACTGTGGAGGTTTCATGGAACCCAACCTGGGAGCTATAAGAACTACAAAACACATGTGAAAGCTTCGAGCAGAGCCTCAAAACCTATGAAGAGCAAATCACCGCGCCAAACTTATCTCAGCCCGCACCAGATAAACACCTAAGTGATCTTCAAAACAAGGTTTCTCTGCCAACCAAGAGGGCAATACGTACCAACCCTACAATGTCTATCTTCAGAACAAAGTTAGCTTTGACATCCAACCCACCAACCCACAGGCTGACATTACGGCCACAGGGCATTGTGAGTACTGGATCACAACCATTGATCTCATGACGTATCAAGAAAAAGATACCCTATCCTCCCCAGATGACACTATGCTTCCTGAAGTGTACACTGACACAGTAGCCTGTAATTACAATGTCAACGGAAAGTGTAAAGGTATGCTTACTCCCGAGCGCCTGAACATACTACGAAAGGCCTTTGACAGGGCAAAATGCAGCGGTCTACACGATCACGTCCAACCTCCTCCCATTAGCTTTGCATCAGAACTTGTAGGCCTCATCGCACCTAAAGACACCTCTGCCTCTAAACATACGAACAAGAAAATCAAAGACTCTTTTGCACGGATACTCCCCTCCCACATCACCACCGCCTTTCAAAAGTGGGCCCTGGTCACTAAAGAAATAATGGCATCCCCCCTTGATTATGACCCAAGTTCCCCCATCACTGGAGTGAGCACCCAAGGGATAAAATGTTTGAGGCAAACACCAATGCCTTCTCCTCCCGATTTTCTGGGTTCTCCATCTGCCATCCCATTTACCATGAAAACACCATGCTCTTAGCTACAAGACACGCCATCTACTCTGCTGCTGTCAGCACAGGGGAAACAGCCACATTCATGCTCCTCCCTTCATGGAATGAAGATATGACCACAAATCCCTATGCATCACTCTGCCGCAAATACCCACACGTGTGTAAATTCCTGGGCACCATACCAATAAACCAACTCCAGTATGCAAAAGTGCCCTTCTGGAACAACATACAAATACCACTCTCCAAACACTCCTGGGAATTTTAGGTCATTGCCATATGGAACACCAAGGGCAGGGTCTGCCTCAATGCTCACAACAAAGACTGGCTAAAAGAACTTGCCAAAGAAATCCCTGAGGCGAAGTGGGAAATTTAAAACATACATAACCATCCCTACCCAACCGCCTTAGGTTCCGGACAACACTCAGGACTCAACAAATTTAATAAGCTACCCAATGACCACCCTCAAGCCTCAGAAGGCCCAGATAAAACAGGTGCCCTGCTGATTAGCACTGACCAACCTCATAATTATTGTAATATCGACGAAGCACCCCAAAAAAGCTCCAGCCAAAACCTAACCCGTAAAGTAAAAGATTGGCGGGATTAGACCTACACTGATGGCAGCCTCCAAAAGAATGAAGAAGGGCAAGACATTGGATCAGGTGTATACCACCCTCACTTAAATGTTTCCCACTATGTAAACCCAAAAGGCATGGGTATAACCAACACCATCGCACGGGCAGAGCTAGCAGCTATAGCAGCTGCAGTCATACACGGCTACTCACATATAGCCACTGACAGCCTTACATCACTGCACCAAATTAAAAAGGAGCTCTCACACCCGAATCTCCATCGCCACCACATCCAAGGAGATGTCCTTCAATCCATTGCTAAAGCAATCCGCCAATCATTATCGCCTATCCACTTCTTCAAAAAAAAATGCCCATGCCGGTATTATCGGTAATGAACATGCCGACGTCCTTGCCAAAAAGTCAGCCACCACCTACTCCGACATTACAGACACCACCATCAGAACAGAAGGCCCTGAGGGAAATCCCTTCTACAACATCCACTGGCTTGCAAAAGATGACATAGGAACCAAAATAAAAAACACCATCATACACATACAACAAACATGGTCCACTCGCCTCCCCCAAAGATTTGGTACCTACCAAACCACCGTGATGCCCTTCAAGCACATATGCATCTTCTCCATAAACTGGGAAATGACAAAACTGAATCAAACTACCATGCGCACTACCAGACCCTCATCAAGGACGGCACTGCCAATGGAGCCACTAGCAATGCTTACCTAACATCATCCAATGTCCTCTTTAAGACCAAATGTATCATCATAAAATACAGAACAGGCACCCTATATAATCAAAAACATGCGGTATTGTTCAAACTCTCAACAAGTCAAACTTGCCTCCTCTGCCCACAAGTAGACAGTGCCCTGCACATCCTTTCTGGGTGCCAACAAATATGCAAATAAGGAACATGATCACCAAAAGACATAACATAGCATGCCACGTGATCTTCAAGTCTTTCAGCAAAACAGGCTCCTTAGGATCAAGCGTTGTCTCCATATATTTAAGCAGCAACGAACAAATGACCATACAAAACTTCCAGATTCCTGAAACAGCTGAAAGCAGAATTGTTCCCAAATGATGGCTCTTCCCACCCCGCTTCCCAGATAAAGACAGATTTATCTCCAGCCGCCCAGATTTTGTGCTGGTTACTCCCATCGCTGCAAAAACACAACAACAACAAACTAATGTAGGGGGGTGGGTTCTTCGGAGTGGCAGGGGGAAATTGAGGGAGACTGGGAGCATCCCAGCAGCACCGCCAGCCACCAATAGAGCCACCAACCCCAGACAGCACCGACCTAAAGACCTCAACAAGACTGGGCGTGACATCCACCTCGTCGAGATCAAGTATTGTGAGGACACCAGACCTCAGAACCAGCTGAACCCCGCAAAGGAGCAGCACAAAGACCTCTGCAACACTCTCCAAGGAGCCTCCGTTATTCTCCACATCATCCTTTTGGGTGTGGGTGGCATTATCTACAACACTCACACTGAAGCCTTTCAAGGATCTGGGCCTCGATTCTCAAAGAGTTAAGAAGCTTGCCTCTAAGCTCCATGTGCACTTTGTGAACTTCGCTGCTAAACTTGTCCATACCAGACGTGCCCTTTCCAGTACTGTTATCAACTCTCATCAGGAGTCGGTTTCAGACCAAGCCTGCAACCCTCTTGAACCCCATTGATTTTTCCTTCCCTTTTTGCGGTGGAGGAGCTTTACGGTACTTGGTACCAAGGTGGCTCCTTTTCCTAAATTAATGTGGGGAGTGGCTTTCACTGCCTGCGTAGTTTTTCTTTACTTTTCTTTTTACAGTCTGACTGGAGCTGTCCTGCCTGTCACGACCTCTCCCTAGACGAAAAAGAAGTTAGGTCACATGCATCACAACACGAATTACTCAAGCGTCGGAATGTAGTAGACCCTTACCAGCCTGGCTTACCAGGCTTACTACTCGGTTACCAATTCCTGGCCTACTGGTAACCACCGTAAAGTAAGCGGTGGTAAGGGGTGGTTACCAGTAAGCCATGGTAACCGAGGTTAGTAAGCGAACATTTATGTGGTTACTGAAGGCGCTTACCATGGTTTACCAGTGATCACCGCTTACTGGTCACTTACTGGTAAGCAGAGGTAGTAAGCCAGGGTTTGACATTCATTTGCACTTACTGAACTGCTTACTGGTAAGCCAGACTAGTAAGCCTCGATTACTTCATAGCTTGCTGGTAACTGAATCAGTGAGCCATTAATAAGCTGGCTTACTAGTAAGCCACACTGGTAAGTCATGTTTGGCCAAGATCTGTGCTTACTGAACCGCTTACTGGTAAGCCAGACTAGTAAGCTTTGGTTACTACGTAGCTACGTAGCTTATTGGTAACTGAAGCAGTAAGCCATCAAATATGCTGGCGTACTAGTAAGCCACACTGGTAACCTCTCACTGGGGAGCCGAAAGAATTAGTACACTCATGGGCAAGTTTTCAGCTAATGATACAAATTATGAAGCTAAGCAAATTGCACCCCCCCTCGATGAAGGACTTGACAACCTAAAGAGGCAAGGTTTTTGCACATCAAAAAAACATAGCAGATGGAAATCCACACAAGGCAAAGAAATAAGGTCAAAGGCCTGCTTCGATATGCAACCAACCAATCCACGTGTGGACATCACTCCCACGGGGCACTATGAAGTTCGGATCAGAACGGTGGACCTTGTCCGCCTGAAAGATAATATTGCGCAAAACAGATAGCCAATGATTAACGCCACACACAAGGCTTCCCTCCCAAAACTGTATGAAGCTAGAGCGGCCTGCATATATAAGCCAGATGGCGAATGCATAGGCATGATAACTCCTGAGCGCTTCCACCTTTTAAGAGAAAGGGTTCCATGAAGTTCAGAAAAACGGATTACACTGACAAAAGTCTTCTCCTGTTCAATGCCTAGCCTCAGAAATTGCAGGTCTGCTTCAAGATCATCAAGCACGCCTCAAAACCCCTAAGGCAAGCCAACTAACAATAGAATTCTACTTCCGTATCCTACCCCAACATATCAGTGCAGCACTACAACAATGCGCCATGGTCTCAAAAGAAAAAATGGCATCTGCTCTGGACTTTGATCTTGAAACTCCCCATATTGGAGGGAACGTCACCGTGACATTGTCTCTGGTGCCAATTACAATTCATTTGCCACCAAATTTACAGGTTTCTCAATCTGCCACCCAGTGTATGATGACACAAAAATGCTCAAGTGCGTGCAACACTCCCTACGATCTGTGATGTGTAGCGAGCTACCAACCGCCACCTTCTTATTTCAACCCAACTGGGAAAACAAGAACATCAATGCCTACAGAGCATTGGTGCGAGATAACCCAAAATACTGTACAACGCTTGGCTTCATCCCAAAGACAAAACTCACATATGCAATGCCAAGAACCTCGTGGAAGGTTTTACAATGTAATTTCTCCAACCACACCTGGAGCATGGGTTTCATTGCTGTCTGGAACAAAGAAGCAAATCAGCGTTTAATTGATGGCTCGCCAATTTGGCTGCAAACACTGCAAAGGAGTATCCCAGAAGCAGCTTGGGAAAAAAATCAGTATTTCGCAAGAGAGGACACAGACCACATTACCAACCATGTTTACCCACAGTACTTCAAATCAAAAAGAGAGGACGTCACTGGCCAGGAAAGAGGTCAAAACACTAACGTCCGCCTTCAACCATGGGATGATGTGCAGTTTGAATTAAAGTGCCCCAATTGAAAATTAAGGGCATTCACTGACGGAAGCTGCATAGGCAAGGCCGAAAGCTTCATAGGCGCAGGGGTATACTGCCCTCAAACCAAAGCTGAATGTTATGTAAACTTAGGAGGCGTGGGAATGACAAACACCATCAATAGAGCTGAGCTCACAGGGATTGCAGCAGCGTTTACCAATAAGTATACCAAGATTGCAACGGACAACGCATGCTCCCTAAGCCAAATTAGAAAACAGCTACTCTTCCCTGAAATGCAACGAGCCCATATACACTCAAATTGTATCTATGATTTATGCTTCACCAGAACCTATCTGCCTTTATAAAGTGAAAGCCCATAGTGGCATTGCCGGAAATGAATGTGCAGATGCATTTGCCAAACACTTAGCCTTACATGCCGGAGGTCATGACATGCACTTTCAGCTTCCAGCTCCAGACGGCAATGCATACACACACCTTAACTGGCTTGCGGCTAAAGACACTGATGAGGATCCCAGCGGAAGAGGGGCAATTACACCGAGGCTTTGTGCAATCTCTGATTTAAAGGCCAAGCTGAAAACAAAAATGTACGAATCACACAGACTCGGGAGTGCCAAAACAGACAAAGGTATTACAACTACTGGAAGGACCTTAGACATTTGGTCAATAAACAAGCCACAAATGCTTTCTGGAACAATAGTAATCTTAAACTTTACGAAGAGCGTAATGTTATGAGGTACTGTAATCAAAGACACGCCTACCGGTATGGCTTGTCTCCCAATGCAAACTGCCCCATCTGCCCTTGCACTGATAGTGCGCTTCACATACTCTCAGGCTGCCAACACACTAAAATGAGGAACATGATATAAAACGCCATAATATGGCAAGTGTGCTGATTGTCCAAGCCCTACAAAAGGGACCATGCGGTTCCAACAAAATTGCCTACACTGACGTAGGCAGCGCAGATAAACTATCAGAGCAAGGCCTAGATCTGAGAAACAATGCGAACAAAACCTCTTGGTTTCTACCAAAACTAATAGCACATGCTATAAAAGCCTCTTCTCGTCCTGTCAGTGACGCCATCCTATTTTTACCTAGCACTGTGTGCTCCTCTTGCGTACTAACCACCCGCAACTCAAATATTCAACAGCTTGCTAAAGACAAAAAACTGAATCCAAACCAGGGGAGGTTCACCTGATTGAGTTTAAATTTTGTGAAGACACTAGGCCTGATCCCCTACTCCAAAAAGCAAAAGCACAGCACAGCATGCTTATTGCCAACCTAAACAGACAAGGATATAGGGAAGTCAAGCTTCACGTGATCCTTGTTGGAGCTATGGGGACTATCTACAAAGATTATACAGACAAACCACTGGCAAACCATAAGATTAAAAATTGACACACAAACTGAATGAACACTCCATCAGACATGCATCTGCACTCATAAAAACAAGGTGTGCACTGCAATATAACACAAGCAACAACAGTCAAGGATTGGGTCTGGGTGCTATGACACACAACCCCCCTGACCCACATTAATTTCATTTTAATTTTTTTTTGGTGGTGTTACAGCTACGGCCCCCGGCAGGGACCTGACAGACAACAAAAAAAAGAGGAGGGAGGGCTCAAGCAGAAGAGAAAGCAAGAGGAAGCTGCTCAATGAGACCCAGAACCAGGGAAAGGAAACCAAGAAAAAGAAAAGGACCCAAGTAGAGTACATAGTTGAGGGAGCGCAGGACAGAAGACGCAAAAGAAAACCAGGAGGATGGAAGGAGACGCCAAACACACGAAAACGGGGGGGAGACGCACAGAGTTGCAGTTGTTGAGACAAGAGCGGCAAGCAAGCATAGAAGCACGGCAAAGAGAGGCTAACACGGCCGAAGAACCCTGTTGACGGGCGGCTACTAATGGCTAACCTAGGATCCCCTCACCACCTAAAACGCCCCACACAAGCCACAAGAGCAACTTCCCCCCCTACCCAGACCACGACACCTATCACACACAACAAAACCAAACATGCACCTGGTTAGCTCAGCGTCTCAGGCAGGGCTCAGTTACAGTTCCACCCCTTCCAAAGAGAGACGGACAATCAGTTTCAGGGCCAGCCCAGATTCACTATGTTGATTAGTCAGGTCACCTCCTCTGATGGGACCCTCATGCGGGTCTTGCTCCACACCAAGGAAAGAGTGGTTGGCAGGGATATTGTCCCAGCCTTTTGGCAGGATCTTGGTGGAGGCAAAATCCTGCAAGGCGCACATAATGTTGAGAGAGGCACTCCTCCTCGCCTTTTGCCGCTGCTGCTCCAGTGTGTGATGATCCAGGCGTTGCTGCTGCTGCTGCTGCTGCTGCTGTGCCTGGGGCTGACGATAATGAGGCGGCTGTTGCTGCTGTTGCTGCTGCTGCTGTTGCTGCTGTTGCTCCTGGGGCTCCGGGTTGTGGGGCTGCTGTTGCTTTTGCTGCTGTTGCTCCAGAGGCTCTGGATTGTGGGGCTGTTGTTGCTGCTGCTGCTGCTGGGGTGGTTCCCACCCAGAGAAGACAAGGCGGAGACTTTGGCGTAGGCTGCTACGGCGTGTTTGCGCGGTGGGGGGTTGCCTGGTGCGGGCACCTAAGTAACTCCCTCCCTTAATCATGCTGGCTGTGTCATCACTACCAGCGGGGGAGTCTTTTTTTCCCCTCCAGGTGGGATGTTGTATGTCTCTGCATCCATTGGGTGGTGCAGAACACAAAGAACTTCCTTTCCTATTCCATGCTGGTAGTGTTTATATTATCTGCGTAATTTTCTCCCAGGCCACGGGTCACCACGCTGCTGCCTCCACTTTCAAAGCGTGCACACATTAGCGGAGCCTACTGGCTTTGCGCATAACGCATAATATGTTTAGACAGATCATATATATAGAGTGATGTAACCTTAACCTTATACAGATTAAAACGACACTGTGGCACAGCAGTCGGCATACGTCAACTAATACTAGAAGAGTTGTTTGCAATCCATAACACCACCAACTTAGCGTCTTTCCTAACACTTATCATCCTATCCTAGGCACGATCACTCTTCACAAATAATGAGAAGGCATGTCGCCCTGTGCCCGTTGTAAAAGTACGGCTCTACGCGGCTGAGACTTTTCCCTCTGATTACCTCGTCTCAAGCATGCTGTGCATGTTCTGGCTTATGGCATAGTCCTTTTTGTATAATCTTCATTGCCAACTGCGTGTGCCTTTTAGTTAAGAAGATGCAATACTCCCTGGATCAAATATAACTTAAATTATATAAGGCCTGGGAAAAACTGGTCGCAGAAAGAGAAAATCTGCAATGGATCAAAATAAATATTGGTCACAATTCTTTCTGGTTAACCTCCAAGGCCACCTCCAAGGCCGATCAATAGTAGAGTGGGTAAAGCAAAGCAAAGACATCGCTGTTACGTTATGGCACGGGTTCCAAGGCCGATCAAGAAAATAGTGGGTCCACAGTAGTGTCCTTGTTAATGATATACCTGCAAAGACAAAAGCAGTGGCGGGCAGGTATATTAGGGGTTTGGAGTATAGGAGATTCTAGAAATATTGATCTAATCCACGAAAAGAAAATTACGAAGGCAGTGAAAGCTACTCCTCTAAGTCATGCCGGTTGTAATTGTATCGACCTGCGTTCTTTCTCTTTTCTTATCTAGAGATATGTAGCGTACCTTTTCGTACTCATCCCGCACCCCAAATTTTAGAGACATTTAGTTGAATCCCGCACCTTCCTGCACCCCCAAAATATATATATTTTGCCCTTCCCACTCAACCCCGCAGGGCTATTAGCCCTGTTCAGCACCAATAAGCTGTACAAACAGCTTAAATGAAAGAGAACACCACAAAAGGGCAAAGGAAAGCCAACATACTGTTTGCATGTGAGTTTGTTCTCTGTTCTACTACCCGATGCCCCCCCCCCCAAATCTGCTTCCTTTTCCTCTAGCCACTGTCACTGCTGCTGCTGCTGCTGCTGCTGCTGCCCTCCTCGCTCTCCTCGCTGCTGCTATTGCTGCCACGTGTTGCTCAAGCGCAAGCGCAGGGAACAAGCATCCTGCCTGCTCTGCTGCCTCACGCTGCTTTGCCTTGTCCCAAGCGCCTTTGTAGCCCTCTTTTTCTACGACACTCACAATGCTGCCTCACGCTGCTTTGCCTTGTCCCAAGCGCCTTTGTAGCCCTCTTTTTCTACGACACTCGCAATGCTGCCTCACGCTGCATTGCCTTGTCCCAAGCGCCTTTGTAGCCCTCTTTTTCTACGACACTCGCAATGCTGCCTCACGCTGCATTGCCTTGTCCCAAGCGCCTTTGTAGCCCTCTTTTTCTACGACACTCGCAATGCTGGTTAAGTGCCAATGCCCCAGCAAATCTGTGCCCCTGTGCCCTTTCTGTGTCCCCACATCCTAATTGACCTGTGAGACTGGAATCTTTCCTTGGCCTGCCAGGAGGCCTCTCTGCCCGCCGCTCAGCCTGTTACACTCTTGCTTGCTGTAGCTTGGCTCAGTCGGTTGCAAGCTGCTGCTCCTTTTGCTGCTGAAGCGCAACTTTCTGCTCGGCTGTCGCTGCCTTTTTGAAGAAGCTGCACGCGTCCCGGGCCGCTAAAAAATCCCTAAAAAGCCTTTGGAGCAACCGGTGGTGGTGGTGCTGCTGCTGTTGCAGCTGGTGCTGCTGCTGGTGCTGCTGGTGCCGCTGGGGCGGGGGATGGGGCAA
>Ga0307945_1002848_pt1 | contig 14061 bp, 17 predicted proteins | sample OrgLakmetagen228_FD_201818 | JGI IMG/M metagenome (GOLD analysis project Ga0307945, IMG submission 201818) | Saline water microbial communities from Organic Lake, Antarctica - #228 | ecosystem: Environmental > Aquatic > Non-marine Saline and Alkaline > Saline | place: Antarctica: Organic Lake...
GGCATCTGAGCTAACGACCACAGCAGTGTCACTGCCTGGGGGGGCTTCAGTGTTGGTCTGGCCTCCTTGTGAGCATCGTCTAAAGAAGATGGTGGAGGGGGGGGGGTGACCTGCGTGTGCGTGTGCATGCGCATTTGCATATTCGTGTGCATGTGTGTGTTAGCTTTGGGGAGCAGTGACCTCGCAACTTGGAGGCCAAAGTTTGTGAAAAAAGTTTTATTCCAGCTCAATCAAATGTAGGAGGCGGGAGGGGACTACACTTGTGGCCAATGCCCAAAAAAGCTTGTGAGGAAATGGCTCAATTACTTATTGACCTGGGATTCAAGGAGGTAATTGAAACAAGAAAGGTGGAACACAGCATACACACGCACACTCTAAGACCTGTCAGAACGCACGCATAAGCATTGCAAAATAATGGAGTCATGTCTGGCAGTCAGGTGTGTGTAAGCAACAAGGACCTCAAAAAGAAACACTACAAAAGCATGCACACACACACCCATATGCACATACACACTCACAAACACACGTACACACACGCACCTTCTCAGACAAGACACGCAGTAGCCGCAAGGTTAGCAGGGGGTCATGATGTCGAAGGCTGGCCAATGACCAGCACGTCTGCACGTGTGAGCATCCAAAACACAGCGCACGTGTGTGTATGTGTGCATGTGTGTCTTTGGTTTTTGAGCTCATAATGTGGAATGAGCAGCTTAAACTGAAGCAATGCTCCACACACATCCGTACAATTATGCGCAAGCTCGTTCATTGTTCAGTGAGGTTTGCATATACACGCTGCGTAACTGCATAACGCATAACACACAACCCTACCCCTGTGATTTTAGACAGAAACACGTAACCCAGCCTCTGTTTCTTGCACATGAAAGTGTCGTACATCCCAACACACACACACGCACGCACACACACACACACACGCACGCACACACACACACACACACAAACACACACACAGAGACACACACACACATTGCACGTGAGTATAAACAAGGACGTGCCCTTCACGCACAGCCTTAAAAACCTTTCAAGATTTGGTTGTTTTCATTTGAAGTAAGACACGTCCTTTCAGTAATGCTTTAACACTTCACAAGGATTGGATTTCGATATTTTTAATTCCTGTGAATTTCAAACAAAGACACCTACAGCATAGCGCAGCTTTCTGTCCAGCATGCTCCAAACAATTGCTCTTGTTTCCACCACACAACGCAGCTTCTTGCCCAGCATGCTTAAAACAATTGCTCTTGTTTCCATCGCACCTGTGTGACTTCAAACAGGGACATGTCTTTGAAGCACAGTGCAGCTCGCCTGCCCAGCGTATTGCACATCACTCGGTCGTAATAGCCGCACGCAGCATATGCCCACAGCACTGTCGAAATGGTGGTCGGGGTGAAATCGGCCTGCATGCCATTCAGGGTGCATTTCCAGGTGCGTGTATAGCCATGTGGTGTATGATGTGTGTGTGTGTGTGCAGGGTGTTTTTGCAGGTGCGCGTATAGCCATGTGGTGTGTGTGATGTGTGTGTGTGTGTGTGCAGGGTGTTTTTGCAGGTGCGCGTATAGCCATGTGGTGTGTGTGATGTGTGTGTGTGTGTGCAGGGTGTTTTTGCAGGTGCGTGTATAGCCATGTGGTGTATGATGTGTGTGTGTGTGCAGGGTGTTTTTGCAGGTGCGCGTATAGCCATGTGGTGTGTGTGATGTGTGTGTGTGTGTGTGTGTGCAGGGTGTTTTTGCAGGTGCGCGTATAGCCATGTGGTGTGTGTGATGTGTGTGTGCAGGGTGTTTTTGCGGGTGCGCGTATAGCCATGCGGTGCGTGATTTATGTGTGTGTGTGCAGGGTGTTTTTGCGGGTACGTGTATAGCCATGCGGTGCGTGATTTACGTGTGTGTGCAGGGTGTTTTTGCGGGTGCGTGTTTGGTCATGTGGTGTGTGCTTTGTGTGTGTGCAGGGTGTTTTTGCAGGTGCGTGTATAGCCATGTGGTGTGTGTTTTGTGTGTGTGTGTGTGTTTTGTGTGTGTGTGCGTCTGCATGCGTTGGCTTTGTGACACGAATATACATATGTATGTATCTGTCAAAATGCTTGTGAAGTGGAACGCTTTGTTGTCCAGATAGTTGAGCAGGCTCACACATATGTGTATATGCATTCATTAACAAGCTTGTGACGTGGATAGTTTTGTTGTCCAGATCGTTGAGCAGGCTCACACATATGTGCATATTTATATTCATTAACAAGCTTGTGACGTGGATAGTTATGTTGTCCAGATAGTTGAGCAGGCTCACACATATGTGTATATGCATTCATTAACAAGCTTGTGACGTGGATAGTTTTGTTGTCCAGATCGTTGAGCAGGCTCACGCATATGTGTATATATATTCATTAACAAGCTTGTGACGTGGATAGTTATGTTGTCCAGGCAGGTGAGCAGGCTCACACATATGTGTATATATATTCATTAACAAGCTTGTGACGTGGATTGTTTTGTTGTCCAGGCAGGTGAGCAGGTACACACATATGTGTATATATATTCATTAACAAGCTTGTGACGTGGATTGTTTTGTTGTCCAGGCAGGTGAGCAGGCTCACGCAATTTCTAGGGCAATGTCTAGGGAGTTTGGCAGACGGCTACAATGCAACAAGCAGCAGTGCTGCACACTGAAAATAAAATAAAACAGCAACACAGATATCTTTCACTGCCTACGATACTTCCTGTGCCTAAGGCCTGTCTAAGCTATATAGGGGGATCAGACCCAAGACAGCCATCATCACATGATCATGGCTGAGGCTACACACACACACACACACACACCCTGGCCAAGGCAGCAGCATGCTGGAAGCCCTGCTGGTTTTACAGCTGACGCCAAAGAGTAAGTAACATAATGTACAACATTGGCAAGCCATACACGCATCCATCATGTATACAAAATTGTTTCATTAGTATTGTTTCATGTCAGTGTGATTCCTGTGCACAACAAGAGTTCACACACCCACCTTTTGCACGACAGCTGCCCTGGCTAAAGCAGCCAGCATGCTGGGAGCTCTCTGCCCAAGGGATAAGAATGCCCATGCGAGGTTTGCAATAGAAGATGCGCCGGGAATCTGCAGCCATTTAATTCATATACGCAAAGCCGAGGGACGTTCCGTCAGTATGTTTGTGCAAACACGATTTTATTGTTGCCTTGTTGATGACAAGATGAGCGGCTTGGGCTGTACATACATAAAGATGAGGGCAGCAAGGCTGTCTTTAAGTGGGCCGTCAACATGTACCCAGTCAAATTAGATGCGCAGCGATGTGGCTAATCACATTATCTGAGACGTTTGGATTATTTAAAGCACGCATCCAGCAACACCAAAACAATGCAAACTGGGGCATGCTCATGAAGCCAAGTCAGCTACAAACCTAACAGTTCAGGCTGCGTAAGAACACGCACACCCGCATCCTGTAACACCCAATAACACTTCCAGATCCTTTTTCCAGGCACGCCTTTACATGCTGTAGAAACAAATACTGAATTCAACTTGTGAAACGTGTGATGGCTAGTGTGTAATTATGGCCACACGTGACAAGAAGCATCAGCTACGCTTTCTGGCCTTAAAGTTATAAGGTTATGTGCGTGCCTCCCAGATCAGAGAAGCACGCACATCCGTTGCGGTCAGCCAACCGCAACAGTTGTACATAGGGGCATCCCTACTCACGATATAGGGGGTGTCCCTTGTCATAATTTGTCCCTAGCATACTCAGCCAACCGCTAAGAGTTGTACATGGGGGGTATCCTTACTCACGGTATAGGGGGTATCCCTTGTCAAAATACATCCCTAGAATAGGGGGATTCCCTACTCACCACAATTTATCATAAGTGCTATACTTGCCAGCCTTAGTGCTCTGCTAGAGCAAGCTTTGAGGAGGGGGTCTGTAGGCTAAAGCCGAGTCAGAAGCACGCAAGCACGCACATGTTGCACCCACAATGACATGCATTTGTGCGCCACAGGTCCATCTCAGCTGTGCTTGCCAGCCCTCAAACTTTGAATGCTTACCAGATCAGATGCTTGCACACGTTGCACTCACAATGACATGCATTCGTACGTTACAGATCCATTTCAGCTGTGCTTGCCAGCCCTCAAACTATGAATGCTTACCAGATCAGATGCTCGCACACGTTGCAATCCTTGTGCCTTGCTGGCCTCCTGCTTTGGTCTGAAGCGCATTAAAGTATCCTCAGACTGGTTGCCTCTTTCTAAGAGCAGGGTTCCTGGAATGTGGCAGCAGGGGACCAGTTCTTTTGAAAACAGATAGGATTTAAACGAGCATCTGTCTAACAACAGAATTCTGCAGTGGAGGCATTTGGGTGACCAGCCCTTTTGAAAAACCATCAGAATACGCGGTCATTTGTTTTCGTTTTGGGTTTCTGATGATGGATGATGAGGGTGTGGAAATGGCCTAGTCAGGCAAACACAACATTTGCCTGCCTCTGTCTAGCAGCAGGGCGCCTTGCGGTGTTATCTGCAAGGCACCCTGTCCTTCAGATCCTTGATAAAAAGGCACAGTAGGAAGTTACATTGATTCACTGGAAACTAAACTAAAAGTAACAAAATGCTGTAGGGCTTAGTTTGGTGTAACTGAGGGGGGTGCGGTTGGCTGAGGGACGATGATACGTTTCAGACGAGTTGCAATGCTGGGCGTCCAAAGATGAGTCTTCAGAACACCACAAAAGATCAAAGAGGACAGAAAATTCAACAGAAGGGTTGGCAAATGGAAGCAAGGGGAGCCAGCGCAGCAAAGCCAAACAAAATCAATCTCCTTTTACAACTGTTACGAAGATGCTTTTCAGGCAGCTGACACAAGGTCCTGCCAATACTCGTACAAATAATGGAATATTCGGTTTCCAAACAGTTGCACTGATATATAACTGGCAGGGGTGTATGCTCATACAAATAAATAATGGAACACCTGACTTACAAACCCTTGTTCATCTCATATGAACGCGCACAGGTAAGTTTAAACACCTCCAGCTCTCGACTCTACCATTCTGACCAACATGTCACGCCCAATCGTTGGCAGCGACAAATCGTGTGACAGAGCAGTTAAGTTGATTGAGAGTTGAGCGTTTCTATACGTCGTGTTCTTGATCTGACAAACAAGCACACAGATTCTCAGAGGGGGTCACTGAGCAAGTGCCCAAACAAGCACATTTTTCACATTTAAGGGGCAACTACTCACACGCCACTTCATTAAATTGAAACCGTCACAGCTTCAAACTAAAGCTGACGTTATGAGCAACCAGAGGGTGTGCTCAGGTTTAGTTAGGTCGCTCTATGTACAGATTGACAGGACTAAACACACGTAGGGCACCTTTACCCTAGACAGAAGCTTTCCTTGGAAATAGCATATGAATGGGCACATTTCGTTGACCACTTTGTCTTTTTACTTCAAACATTTTGCAATGATCTTTACCTATTGTAAGAGCTCTACAACACCAGACATCACTGAATTTGGTGCAGTAGGTGATTTGCCGAAGATTTGGCAGCAGATAGTGGAGTTCACGCCAAAAACGAATTGCACGTGTGCCCCTGCATTTGCAGTCTTTAAATCTTACACCCGCATAAATTTTCACATATAAAAATCGGAGCATGCAAATTCAGGGGGCACATGAGTGAAAGCGCACTTCAAAACATGCCCAAATGGGCCTTCCTCTGACAGTTCCTACCGCTGCCATCTGAATTGCCTCATCATTGTTTGATCATTGCATTGCTTTCTTGAATTGCTTCTCATTGCTGCTCAATCGTTCCAGCCGAACCACTTTCTTACCTCTGCCATTCTGGTCAACTACGCTGCTCACACGAGGCCCCAGCAGGAATTGCCTCATTGTTGCTCAATCATTCCAATCGAACCACTTTCTCACCTCTGTCATTCTGGCCGACCATGCTGCTCACACGCGGCCCCAGCAGAGATTGCCTCATTGCTGCTTCCCCCTTTATGCGTATTTCCCGCTTGCGCTGCTGCATCGCTTTCATTGCGACCTGGGGCAGCAATCAAACCACACTATAAGAAAAAAGGCTCGCAAACAGCCACCGATCAGGAGACAGGAACGGTCCAGCAGCCTAACCAGCAGTGCTTTTTGCAGGGCACACAGGAGCAAGCAGACACAGCAACAGACGTACCCTTCGCTGTCCAAAGGACAAGTGTGCTAGCTGAGTCATGAGGCGCACTCCTGAAGTCGTGGGATCTGCATGTAGAGCAGTATAAACGAACACGAGAGTGTGCAAGCTGCACCATGAGTTCCGTGCCGTAAGTTGTGGGGAATTCACGTGGAGAAATGCAGGAAAAGCGATGCAAGCTGCGCCACACGCTCCTGAAGTCGTGGGATCCACACGCAACAGCAGCCTGGGCAAACCAAGAGTGCAAGCGGTGTCATAAGTTGCATGCCTAAAGTCGTGGGATTTGCACGTAAGTACACAGAAAAACTAGCGCGTGCAGGCCCGGCCGTGACGCGCACTCCTGAGTCTGTGGAGTGTGCATGTAAAGCAGTGCAGATGAAATAATGTGAGCAAGCTCCGTGAGGGGTTGCACTTGTCTGAAGTTGTGGGACACACTTGTCTGAAGTTGTGGGATCTGCAACATGGAATAAAGCTAGCAAGTGACGGGCGCCATGAGGTGTACATCTAGGGTCATAGCATCTGCAGCAGAGGAGTACTGGGGCCAGCTTTTGGCGAGTGCTTTGCCACGTGTTTGGACAGTAGGAAGATCTGTCTTGCTCCTCCAGATGATTTCACCTTTTAAGCCACGTGAACGTGCATGTACACACACACACAAACACGCACACACACTTGCATGTGTCAATGCACAAGTATGCATGTACGTACTCACCTTGGTCTTCTAATGGCAGCACCTTGCTGCACACCGTGACCACCCTCTCAGCTATGGCGTTCAGCAGGGGCACGTCAAGGTGCTGTACCTTGGCCATCGCCCAAGCCAGCTTGGCCAAGTCGTTCCCTGCAGGCAAACAGGCGCGCACAGCGATTGAGGACTTTCACAAAGTAAGGGCCAAGTACTTCCTGCAGGTTTGCCTACAGACTTGCCTACATGCTTCCTACAGACTTACCAGGCCCACGATTGGGCTCCAATTTGTGGGCTATTAAAGTGTCCAAGTCACTCATTCCAGGCAACCAGGCACACGCACACATACACACATAAGCACTGATGCACACACACACATTTACACACATGAGAAATTGACTGTCTGGCCATCTGATCTTTACACACACAAACACACACACAAACACACACATACACACACGCATGTTATGAGAATCTGATTAGTCTGGCGATCTATTCCACACACACACACACACACACACACACACACACACACACACACGCACGCACACACATGTTATGTGAATTAATATTAGTCTGGCCATCTGATCCCTACAGGCGCCTTGTACGCATATGTAGAGCACACGCGTACCCAACAATATATCACACACAAACGCAGCGAAGGTGCACATTTGTAGGGTTGGCCAGAACCGTATATATACACCGTAAATGACCGTACATGTGGTGACTTTCCTGCCAAAAATACCGTACCTAAACCGTATATGCATGGTTCTGGTCAACCCTACACATTTGCCGTGGCCCAGAACCGTGTTTTGAGTAAGTGCATGCTATGACCAAGCAAACCACAAATAAGTGTCATGCAGCCTTTCCATACAGTACGTACACGTGTCTCTTCCAAGTATGAGGAGCACAACTACACTACCTACAAAGTACCCCCTCACCAGTAGTCTGGCCAAGCTTGCTGTGCAGTGATTGCCCTAGTAAGTGCCAAGACGTTAACACTGCCCCCCCATTATCCATCGCGAAAGCAGGGCTGCTGTTTGACTGTGCCTGCAGGTGCTTGTGTGTAAGGTGCGTGAGTATGTGTGTGCATGTGTGAGTGTTCGTGCGTGTGTAAGTGCTTGCCTTTTTGTGAGGTGCAAGCACAAACATGCATGCGCATATGTGCATGCAAGAGCACGTACAATGGTGTGTGTTATATACATATATACGCTGTGCCAAAACCTTGATAACACTGTGGAGCTTTATTTGTGTTGGGAGTGTGCGTGTGTGCGCATGTGCACATATTGGAAGGAATGTATATGCGTTCCAGTCATGATTACTGTACGCAAAGCTATTCACGGCCATAGCAACCAGAGCTCCTCATTATGCCTCTACAGCCATAACACGTATGCCCCTACACCACACAATCTTCTAGGTCGCCGCGCTAGGCTGACTGGTAATCTGAGCTTTTTCACACACAGACAAGTACTTGGCCGTATAGGGCTGGGACTGATATTGCTAGGCTGACTAGTAAGCTAAGCTTTTATGCACACAAACCAGCACTTAGCCGTACAGGGCTGAGACTGGTGCTGCTAGGCTGAATGGTAAGCTGAGCTTTTACGCATATAAACAATTACCTGGCCGTAAAGGGATGGGGCTACAGCGTCCCCTGTTAGCTGCTGCTGCTGCTGCTGCTGAGGTGGCGGTGGGAGTGAGTGCAAGGGTGCCAGGCTGAGCGCCCCTCCGTATATGCCCTGTGAGATCACAACAAGAGGTGTCAGGTCGCGTTGTCATCAAGTTGGATGTCATCAAGTCGGATGTTACAGGACGAGGTGGCACAGAGGGTCGAGTATGATTGGGGTAGGAGAGAAGCATGTGTATAAACTCAGCAGTTTGAGCACCAAACTGATGATGTCCATACACAATTGTGGCCGACCTGAAGTATGTGTGGTGTCAGGATGTACGGGCCGGTAAGGTGATAAAAACAATCCCCCATCCAGCAATTCTGCCAAGTTTGACTTACTCACTGCAAAGCAAGACATGCGAACACACATACACACATACACACACACCTGCAAGCGTGCCATTGCCCAAGCAAGGCTGCACAGCTCAGGCCCAGTACACTGATGCATTTTGCGCCCAGAGTTGGCAGATAGCTCAAGCAGCAAGGGGACAACTCCACCTGCATGAGCCAAAAGCCATACGCAGTTTGATAGCTTTCAGTATTGTGTGGCAATGTCTTGTTGCGGTAGGTAGGCGGCTCAAGCAACAACTCCACCAGCATAAGCCAAAAGTTGTGCACATTTTGATAGCTTTCAGCATTGTGTGGCACTGTCTTGTTGCGGTAGGTAGGCAGCTCAAGCAGCAGGGGAACAACTCCATCTGCACAAGCCAAAAGCTGTGCGTAGGCACAGTGTGCACGGCTTTCAGCATTGTGCCCTTTTAAAGTTGTTTTTTGTTGCACTTCCTCATCACGGCAAGCAGCTTACCCAGCTTGGCACTCCATACATCTGTCGGTATGTACATGTGTAAGGGTATCAAACCTCAGCATACTTCTAATTTAACCCTGGGCATACTATTAAACCACGATTGTGCACAAATATCAGCTTGCAGGTGTGTGTGTGTATATCTAGTATGGGTCTTGATGGCTGCAATCCAACGAGCACACTGATCTCTACCCTGCCTGTTAGGAAAAGCATTTTACAATGATTTACAGCAGGCTTTCTTGTAAGCAAAGCCATCAGTAGACCTGGAAAAATCTGTGCTCATCCATATTTGAGCCCAACATTTCAGGCACATCGGTGCAAGCTTCCCCTTCACACTAATGTGGGGAGTGCTCTTTAATGCCTGCGTACGCTTTTCTCTACTTTTTTGCAAGCTGGCAGACTGGAATACCAACCCACCCCAGTCCTGCACATGTATGCTCATCATTGGCAGCTATCCTCTCGCCTGTTTGTCTTTGCTGAACTTGCTGAATCCTTTTTGTTTACCTAATGCCTCAATGTCAGTACTGACCCCTGTGATCTTAATGAACTTAAGAACCACAGACGGCTCCCTTTTCAATATTTTATACCTAATGCCTCAATGTCAGTACTGACCCCTGTGATCTTAATGAACTTACGAACCACAGACGGCTCCCTTTCCTATTTTTTCTATACCTAATGCCTCAATGTCAGTACTGACCCGAGTGATCTTCAATGAACTCAAAAACCACAGACGGCTCCCTTTCCTATTTTTTGCATACCTAATGCCTCAATGTCAGTACTGACCCGAATGATCTTCAATGAACTCAAGAACCAGCTCCCTTTCCTATATAATGCTTCATTGCTGATACCGATGCACACAAACCCTGTGACCGATGCACACACCCCCCGTGACCGATGCACACACCCCTGGGAACTTTGCTTCACTTCAGAACCACAAGCAGCTCCTCTACGTTAATTGCTGCAGGGCTTGACCCCACCACAGCATTCCCTATCCCATTCTCTTTCACACAGACTCTACACTACAAATTCAACAGGTCCACCTGCCTGGAGGAGTTGTGCGTAGGCGGGCATAGACCGCGATGCTGCTGACAAGTTCAGGACCAAGCAGCACAGAACGCATCGTGCACAGCGCATCCCCTGTGAGCCTGCGGTAATGCACAGATGCGCGTTCATAGGTCAGAATGGCGTCTGCCGTTCACTCCTACTGTGGAGCCTGCACGCAGCAGTGGTGCATCGTGTCGTGCACAAGATAGCAAGGCGCAATTGCACCTAGGGTTGGCCATAGTTGTATACACCAACCAACCCCTGCTAAGAGGTTCCCCTGCTGAGAATGCCGTACAACGTGTATACGTACGTATTTATGGTTCTGGCCAACCCAAGAAATGGTCCTGTACACTGTACACATCAGTATCCATACTCTGTACACAACAGCTAGACGTGATAGACACACAGATGTGCAGGCAAGAACGCACATAACACACACTGACACACTCCAAACTCACTTGAGCAGCTGTCCCACACGGTGCTGAGCGTTGGCTACATCCAGGTCCAGGTTAGGCAGACAGGCCAGCAGCTGGACCACGTGCTCAGCCCTGCGTGGGTTGCAGGACATCAGCACGTGTCTCAATGCGTTTTGCAAAGTGATCGTTGCAGTCAGGGACACGTAGCGGACGGGCGTGTACCGGCGTGGTTGCGATGTCAGATGTCTTTGCACAAAAGACTGAATGTGATGATAGTTTAAGATCCGTGACGTTGGACTATCACACTGGTGGTCTATGACACGTATGTGCCTCTCAAATATGGCGACGTGAGTACAAAGCTTTGAGAGGCGTTTAAAGCAAGCACGTATACACGTTCACACACACACTCACACACGCGCACACATACACACACTCAAACACATCCACACACTCACACACACATACACACACACACACATTCACAAACATACGCGCCTGAACTGGTGGCGTTGCTCCACAAGGAGCTCCTCCGCCTCTCGCAGTGTTTTCAGGCCCGCAATGGTGCGTGACAGCTGCTGCAACCCCTCCACCCCCTCATTTTTCCGATTCCAATTCTGATTCCGCAAAGCAGGTGTAACGTTGCCTGCTTCTGAGAGCCTCCCGCTGTTGTGACTGTTGCTGCTTCGCCTCCTGACATGCACGGCACTGTCATGAACCCTCTGCTCATCCCCCCCCTCTTTTCCTCTGCTGCTTGCGCTGGCATCCGTGCTGAACACCCTGCTGCCTGTCATGCCTGTCACGTCTGCAAGATGTCCCCTGCGTGAACAAGTTGATGCCACGCCTGGCGCACCTCTGCGTGCCTCTATGTGACATGGATGCAAGCTGCTGGGCAGCATGCAGGCAACAGCGGCCTCTAGGGGGGTCATTGAGGAGGAGAGGGCCGCTGGCTCTCTGACCCCCATTTCTGACATGTGCGTCGCAGTTTGCTGGAGTTGGTACATGCTGCGCAGCGCATGTCCAGCTGAGGCGGGCCAGGCTTTCAGGAGCAACTGCAGGCTGCTTAAGAGCGAAGTGCTGGGCGTGGCCATGGCCGCCCAACAAACTAACAGACAAAACTTTTAACTTTATTTAGCACTTTAGCAGTTCAACCCATTAATTTACAATGGAAGAGGAGGAGCTGCAAGAAGTTGTGTGCGTGAACGATTGGAATGAAAATGTGCAGGACTTGCCCCCAATCCCTCCCTCAATTGCAGAGGTGAGCTGCTGCTGGGTGCTTTCATTCAAACAAGATTATAAGCTAATGAATTGCTCTTGTCTGTCAAGTGACACACACACACACATATGTGATATGTGCACACGCATGCACGCATTTACACACGCGCGCGCACACACACACACACACACACACACACACACACAAACACACACACACACACACAAACACACACATACAAACATCAAACACACACATAGGCCAAGTTCAGACGCCTCTTTGCCGTGGATGTAGCCGGGCATGCAGGACACGACCAATACGTGTACCTGGTACCAAATGGGCTGGCCATCGTGGGTCTCGCTCCCTCACACATCTTCCTGCGTGCCCACCACACCACTCCCACCTGTCAGTCTGCCCCGGGGGACGCAGCCAACGGTCAGACAGGCATGATAGGAACACAAACAGCAGACGCAGTAGCAGAAGCACAGGCAGCAGTTCCACAGCAGCAGCAAAGCATAGCTCCTCCTGTGCAGGCAGACTGTGGGGATGGGGGGGTGCAGGAGAAGGACAGCCGCAGCACAGAAGTACAAGACACAGGGAGGAAACGAAAGGGGGACTGCAGCGGCAGAGAGGAGGATGACAAGAAGATGAAGCTGCCAGGCAGCAGCAGCAATGGTGCTCAGGAGGACGGCTCTCAAAAATTAAACAACCAGCAGCCTCAGGTTGCCCAAGAGCGAACTGAGGATAGCACATCACAGGAACAGGTTCGACAACAGCCAATAAGTGGGTCTGGTGTGTGTGGCGCACCCCCCCAGCTGGCAGGCATGCAGCAGGCGGTGGTAGAACAGGGGCATTCTCAGCAAAAGGTGGTAGAGCAGGGGCGTCCTCAGCAGGCGGTGGTAGAGCAGGGGCATTCTCAGCAAGAGGTGGAACAGCATGGATGTTCTCAGCCGGGGGTGCAGCAGCGGCATTTCCAGGAAGAGGTGCTGCAGCACGGTTTGGGAGGGACGATTAGTGGGAAAGGTGCACATCAGCAGCCCCCTGCTGCTGTGCGCACCACCACAAAGGGCCTGCCTTTCTTTCCGGACCAGCTGGTGAGACTCAGTCGTCGTCATAACTGATGTGTGTAGTGGTGTAGGTGTAAGGTAACACACTGCAGAGGAGTTGCTGGGAGCCTTTTGTTTGGCCTGTAGTTTGTCTCTGCCGGGCAAGGTGCAGACCAGACCTACTTGTGCGCTTGTAGTGGCTGCTGGAATTATGAGTGCTTTCAAACGATTTGTTGGCCCCCTACTTCATTTAATCAAGCAGCGATTTTGTGTGCAGTCAGCCTGTACAGTGCATACGTGTACAAAATGAAAAGCATGCTGTATAAAGAAGTTGTGTGACGTGCACTAAGTAAAAGATGTCCGGGAAGTGTGTGAGCATGACGCTTGCGAGCCAAAGCTGCGAGGCAAGGTTATAGGAACGGAAAGAGACGCACGGTAAATCAAGGTCAGTATGCAGATCACACAGTCACAAACTTGCATAAGGAATAGGGATTAGGAAAGGCAGATACACAGAAACTTAGGAATAGGCGTACTTTGTGACAGTGCCACGATAACGAAACAGATTATCGCCCCTTTTTGGTGAAGTCTAATTTGGGTGCGCGTGGCTCGTTCATTCCTGATCAAAGTTTGAAGTTGCCCCAAGCCCTTATTGCTCTCGTTTACGATTTCTAGGGTGCGAGGCATAATATTATGTTACCTCCATATCATATGATATATCATATTATAGTTAATAGTATATAATATTCTCCGGAAATTAATAATTTAACCCAGACTGTGCACTCTGGGGTTTTTGGACCCAAGAAATTGATTGGTGAAAACCCTGCAAGGATTGGTTGTGTAGAATATTGCCAAGTGAGGAAGAGACCCACATACTTCTTCCCTCACCTACACCCACATACTCACATACAAACTCATCCCCCCCCCACACGCACATACTCACACACAAACACCCCACACATCCACCCGCATACCCACCCGCATACCCACACACCCACCCACAGCCACAGCCAAACTCACACCCACACCCAC
>Ga0307945_1002854_pt1 | contig 14045 bp, 17 predicted proteins | sample OrgLakmetagen228_FD_201818 | JGI IMG/M metagenome (GOLD analysis project Ga0307945, IMG submission 201818) | Saline water microbial communities from Organic Lake, Antarctica - #228 | ecosystem: Environmental > Aquatic > Non-marine Saline and Alkaline > Saline | place: Antarctica: Organic Lake...
GCAGCAGGGGCGCTGATAGTGCTGGAAGCAGGGGGCGCAATCAGTGATCCTGCAGGTGCGTGTGTGTGTGTTTATGTGCTGCGTGTGTGTGGGGGGGGCTGCTGGAACGTAGCAGCAGGGGCGCTGATAGTGCTGGAAGCAGGTGGCGCAATCTGTGATCCTGCAGGTGCGTGTGTGTGTTTATGTGTGTGTTTATGTGCTGCGTGTGTGTTCGTGTGGGGTCTCATGGGACGTAGCAGCAGGGGCGCTGATAGTGCTGGAAGCAGGGGGCGCAATCTGTGATCCTGCAGGTGCGTGTGTGTGTGTGTTTATGTGTGTGTTTATGTGCTGCGTGTGTGTGCGTGTGGGGTCTCATGGGACGCAGCAGCAGGGGCGCTGATAGTGCTGGAAGCAGGGGGCGCAATCAGTGATCCTGCAGGTGCGTGTGTGTGTGTTTATGTGCTGCGTGTGTGTGCGTGTGGGGGCTGCTCTGCCTACCTGAAAACGAGATACTGCGTAATTACACTGAAAATCACAGTCCACTTTTGTACAGGAAAGGAACTACTCTCTGCACCTGCCTCGTGCGTCCTGTTTTTCCTTTTCTAGGGTTGGCCAAACCGTATATCAACACCGTATATGACCGTATATTTGGTGGTTTTCCTGCCAAAAATACCGTATATACACCGTATATATACACCATGGTTCTGGCCAACCCTATCCATTTCTGCACGTATATTGCCCATTCCTGGATGTGTTGCCTGTCCTTGGGTTCTTTCATATTATGCATGGAGCAGCGACCTGTGTGTGTGTGTGTGTGTGTGTGTGTGGCAACAATGCGTCACAAAGCACGTTGTCTATCTGTGCGCCCTTTTGCTGCCTGCGTAGTTTTTTCAAGTCCTCTCCTATTATGCATTATGCATGAAGCAGCGACCTGTGTGCAGCAACAGTGCGTCACAAAGCACCTTGTTTATGTTACAGGCCTTTCACTGCCTGCGTAATGTCCTCAACCTTCCATGACTCAACACGCTTCCCCATCAACCTAGCCATACTGCTACTTGTTGAGCAATGTTTCCTTACAACTCCTACCTCTCCTCTGTTTTTTGTTCGTACGTATAAATACTGAATTGCACACCAAGCGCACACACACACATGCACACACACACAACACACACACACACGCACACGTGTGCAGGTGGTCCTTTTGGGCTCATGTCTCGTCGGGTGTTAGCGGGTGCTCCTGCATTATTGCCCCAGGTGGCATCGCTTTTAGTTTCCTGTCCCAAGAGCGATCATGAGCCCTCTCCTCCCACAGCAAGCTAGTTGTGTGTGCGTGTGTGTTGTGTGTGAGTGTGAATGTTTGTGTACGTGCGTGCGCGTGCATGCGTACACTCTCCCCCACAGTACGTTAGTCGTGTGCTGAATAGCAGTGAGGCTAGCCAGCAGTTCCCCTTCATGGATTAATTGCGAGGATGTTGTACAAGGAACCATATCATAGGTGCCCGTCCTTGCGTGGTGGACCCTGCGCACATGTGTGTGCATTACTGAATGGCCAGAGGAGGCAGCCAGCGTCAAGTCTTTGCTTTATTTTTTCAACTGATATACTTTGTCAGAATAAAATACTGTCACAGCACAATACAAGACTCAGCACATCAAGCAAAATTGAACAAGACTAGACAAAACAACCTCAGCTGGAAAACCAAATCACACAAATCGTCGCTGCCAACGATTGGCCGTGACAACAGACTACTGTACAGCTTTGTGACCCTGGTCAGGTGGGGTGTATTAACGATTGGCCGTGACAACAGACTATCGTACAGCTTTGTGATCCTGGTCAGGTGGGGTGTATTAACGATTGGCCGTGACAACAGACTCTCGTATAGCTTTGTGACCCTGGTCAGGTGGGGTGTATTAACGATTGGCCGTGACAACAGACTCCTGTACATCTCTGTGACCCTGGTCAGGTGGGGTGTATCAACGATTGGCCGTGACAACAGACTATTGTACAGCTTTGTGACCCTGGTCAGGTGGGGTGTATTAACGATTGGCCGTGACAACAGACCATTGTACAGCTTTGTGACCCTGGTCAGGTGGGGGGTATTAACGATGCTAGGGCATACCTAGATCATCAAAGACAGGCCTGTCTATGATGAACTGTCACCCTGGACAACAAACTCAATAATTTTTCTTGCTTACGCTGCATCACCGCCACTACAAAATATAGGACCACAGCACGTCAGCTGACACCCACAATTGGGCGTGACAGAGCATGCGATACTTGATACACATCTCTTTCCTTAAACAGGACAGATGACCCTGCCCACACTATAAATTCAAGAGGCACACAACATAACACAACGTAACAAAATAAACGCGATGTATACCATATAGTTGAAAGTAAGTCCTGCCTGTGTGGACACTTCTGTCGCAAACTTGAGCGCCATCTTAAGTTCGCACAAAATGCACCAACTACACTGTCATACTAAATCAGTGGCATGGACGAATCATGTGACTTCCCCTGGATTTATAAAGTGAGCAACGGTTTTACGGTAATTTTGTTGTTTGGCCAGTTTAGATGGTCCTCTTGTAACAAACTCGCTCTTTTCTCAGGTTGCAAATCTGAGTACTACCATCACCTCTTGGGCGTTGCTTGAGCCGTCGCTTCCTTCTCGCGTGGAGAGGGAGGAGACGTTAAACGCACCTTTACGTATGGCTCATACTTGCAATCCATGTTTAAGCTGGTACCATGATACCATGATTCGTCGTGACAACACTGCCATGCAATAAAAAGCTTAAACAAGATCACAAAAACAAGACACAAAATACACTTTAACAACAGCAACAGTGATAATGGGGGATCTGGAAGGGGGGGTGCTGATAGAGCGGCTGGCTTCAGGAGGGCTAGGAGCAGGCCGGATAACATGGCTGACAACTCGCCGGATCCTCATTAGTCTTTCTTGTTTCTCTTTTTTGGCGAAGCCCCAGTCATGGGGCGCAGCCCCTAGGTTTGTCTTCTTCGCACCAAAGTTCACACCAGGGCGCGCAGGCCCGCCCAGCGCACCCCCCGCCCCCAAAACTTGCAAGGCACCTTAGACTGACTAACCAGGCAGCCCTGCAGTGTCAGGGGGAGGGGAGGGGCAGGGGGTGGTGCTCCTGGGCGCACCCCTGAACGAAAGTTTGGAAAGTTGAGACTCAGGGCCTGGACAGAGCCACACAGCCAACGTCCATGTCTGAAACTTGGCAGGCAGGCCAAGCAAACTTGTTTGTCGGGGCATACAAGTTTTGGTGACCAGGGGTGCAGTGAGCAATGCTGTGGAAAGAACTGACTCAATGTTTGGTAGCTGGAGGAAGCTGACTGGCGCTCAGCCCAGCCCATGCCCCCCAAACATCATCTGAAAGCACAGGCGTCGACAGTAGACGTTTCTGAGTGTGCCTGCTGGGTCCGGGGCCAAGGAGAGGCGCGGACGGAAAGTTCCATGCAAGCACACGACTGGGTGCACGGATTTCCACTATTCAAGTTGCAAGGGACTTTAAAATTTATGTTTAATGACGCGATGACGATGGAAGCGTGTTCTGAGAGGATGCAAGTCTTCATGTTTGACTGACAGATGTGAGCAGGTTGAAGGCATGCATGCACGTGCACACACGCACACACACACACACGCACACACACACACACACACACACACACACACACAGACACACACACGCACACACACACACACACACACACACACACACACACACACACACACACACACACACACGCACGCACGCACACATGCACACACACACATACACCCACACACCCACACACCCACACACATGTATAAGCGCGCACAAAGCACACACAAGTTGCCAGTTCACAGCGCAAAAGGCTTCGCCAACTTTTCAGCATCGCTTGCGATGCTTCCCCCCACTTGTCGTCTTTTGGTGGGGCTCTGGCTAGTGTGAGCACTAGTCGATAGCCTTTCCTTAGTAATGCACGCTGGTGACTTCCAGTGTAGACTTTTACTTCTACTTTTCACATACGATTCAGGGAGGACATCCCCCAATTGCACGGTCTACAGAGTTACAGAGTTACAGATAAAGCCATCAGTCAAAACGTGCGACTGCTAGGCTATGTATGTAAAACGTGTAAAAACTGTCACGACGAATCATGGTACCAGCTTCTTGGGCGATGTCTCGTTATCTGTGTCGTCTGATGATCTGGACGGTCTGGATCATGAAGATTGGATAAGGTTTTATTCCCGAGAACAAGGAGCGTTTCGTGAACTGTTTGACATCACACGGAAAACATACAGTTACTATCTGGGACGCAGCATCACGGAGTACGATGTCGTGGACAAGCATCTGCACCTCATGGGTAAATCGGGCGACTCGGTCGAGACGTCCGTCGCCAGAGAAATCGTGGACTCCGAGCAATATGAGGAAACCATGAAAAAATCCATCGAGCGCTCCTATAACGAAAAATATGATGGGATGGCACGATGTTCACCTTCGGATGTGAAGGATGTGTGGGAGCGGATCAAACGAGACGCTAACATAGGAAGGGCAGATGACAGACTGCGTACCTTAATCGCGGAACATGAAGAGAGTAAAGAATTGAATGATGTGACGCCTATTCAATCATGGATAGCACGTGAGAAGAAATACAAGGCAGGGGGGTCGACAGGCTGCCCGGCGTACGCCCGTGAATCAACATGATCGACCAATCGCCGGTCAGATGAGGAGGAATAAATAAAAAATGTATATGTAAGATGCATTGATTACCGGCCGACAGATAAGTCTGTATATACCTTTATCGTCTGTTATCACACATGTCGTCGATCGGTACGGATATGGGTGAGGAATGTCTACATGCTCTGAATTATGCGGAATCAAAACAGACAACCCATGAGTACATTCAACAACAGAAGAAACTATTGGAACGCCTCAAAAGGGATCTAATTACACTGAACACCGAAAAGAACAGAGTTGATGCAAAACGAGGGCTATTAGAAAAGCGAGTGGCTTCCGCAGAAAAACGATTGACGAACGTACAAGACGCGCTGAACAACGTCGAAGAGAATCGGAATGTCCACCTAGAAAAGGCGTTGGTTATACTCGAAAACATGCAGAAAGAACGAGATGAAGCGACGAGTAGGTATGAACAAATGGTGACGGAAAGGGACACACTCGCGTCTGAACAAGAATCTTTGCAAGCCGAAGAGAAGGAGGCAGAACAAACTTATGAGACCGCGAAAGAAATTCACGCGAATGCCCAGTCCTCCTTGGAAGACGCGAACGTATCACTAGAGAGAGCCCGTCTCAATAAAAGCAAAACCGAAAAGGAGGTCGAACTAAGAATCCACGAGAAGAACAATGCAGTACGAGAAGAAGAAGGTACGAGAAAAGAAGTGGAGGAAAAGAGGACCCAGCGTAACAACTTGAAACGTTCCTTGACTCGAGCAGACGCTGACAGGGTTTCTAACGAGGGTGATGATGACTACATCGGTGAACTCCAAAACAAGTTGGATCGCGCCGAGCAAGAACTCACCGAAGCTCAGAGTAAGCTTCGAGAATGAGAGGAAGCTACATCTGCGACTCGCAGCGTTAAAGGAGTAGCAGAGGATGCGTTAGATGATGCAGAAAGCGCGCTAGCATCGTCTCGAGAAAGGGTGGAGATTGCAGAATCTGCATTGACGGAAGCTAACGACAAAGAAGAGAAGGCGCAGAGTGGAAGAGAACGAAGAACGAAAAGAACGATTAAATATGCTCATTCAAGAGGCTGAATCCCGTGTAGATTGTGTCTGTCAAGAGGAGAGACTCGGCACAAGAACGCCTGGATTTCCTAGATTCCTCGGAGCTCAAAGAGAAATATGCCGACGCAGAAAGGATGGTAGACGACCTGTATGCGACCATCGGTACGCTTCAGGCAGAATCGGAAACATTGACATTGCGTATAGCTTCCACAAAGGAAAAGTGTGCGACCAAGGAGAGAGAAATACAGACCACGACGGCCGAGTTGAACGAGTTGATGACGATATGTGAACAAACCGATGATATCCGCCGAAGGTGTGATGTAAAAATCTCACTCGTCGATGGGGCCTTCCCCGTCGACGATAAAACTTCCTCTTTCGTGGTCGGATTCCTGGTGAGAAGAAAGTCATCGAACCGTTTCAAGTATTTCGATGTCGTGGTCGAATACTCGGCAATCAGAAAAAGGAGATCGACCGTTTCTGGGTCTTTGACCGATGGTACATCGATATCAAAAAATATAGAAGAGTCGGACGACGTGGCGGTATGCGAAGCTTGGAACATGGTACGCCCCAAGGTACACAGATGGTTGGCATCGGATGAAGATGAAACGTCGCTCGTAGGAAAAACATTATCGATGCGATGACGTCGAGTTTCGACACGAGCAACTGTGAAACCTTACAGGTGGTCGATGTAAGTGGATACATGTATCATAGATGTGACAATGCGTCAGTCATCACGTTTCGAAACGTACTATCTTTCGAGACCAGACGTCGTCGATGCACAGCTAAACCAGGCTGGTTTCCTGATGTAAAAACTAAAAAATGTTTAAATGAAATCAAGCGATATATACCTAAAGGACGCATATCTTTTATGGTGTGATTTTCGTCTACAATGTGAACGATTTTTCTACGAGTATTCAACAAACGGATTTTGTATCCATGATGATGATCATCTTCCCGAATTCGCTTTAAAATTGTGGGATGATTTTACCTCACACGGAACTTTTAATAGCACTTTTAATTTTGGTCCTTCGGAGTTCATTGAATTTATACCGGGACAGATAGAGGGTCCTCAATTGAATTTTATTGACGAGTCTATGAAAGTATTTGCTCTCACCTCGGAGACAGTTTCACGGGGTAAGCCATCAGTCAAGAAGTGCGACTGCTAGGATAGAGCCTTAGACAAGGAGACATGGATAGTCGTGTGTGACAAATTCGAAAAGAGCAACGACCAGATCACTTCTTTTTTTCATGTCTATCCAGCAGATGGACTCAGAACTCAATAATAGCACAGCCATTTTGGAGCTTTTGGGTAGCGGTTTACTTCGCTTCCCATTGGAAAAACTACGTAGGCGGTGCAACACTCCCTACATGAATTAAGGAAAAGGAGACACATTAGCCCGTAGGCTGTATGCCTCCCTCACCGGAGATAAAAGAAGGGGGAGGATTAGTGAGGGTCTGGAGGGTGGCAAGCAGCCCCCTGCCCCAGACTGTGATTCAGAGGAGATGTTTTCATTTCAATGGCACGTCTAGTACTGGACAGTTTATAAGCATATTGCACAGAGTGTTCATGGAGAGAGTAAGCAAGCTTTCTGGAGCGCTGGGGATCCAGTCCCAAGTCAGTAAAATGTTTAAGAGTATGTGGGATGTTGATGCTCCCGCCCACACCCAGCAGAATGGTGTGAAGCACGACACTGTTTCCTTTCAGCTGATTGTCACAAAGATTTTTTGTGTTGTTGTTGAGCGGCTTCAAGTTGATGACCTGGTCTAGTGTCTTCACAGTATTTAATTTCCACCAGGTGGATCAGGCGCTCATTCTCTGGGATATTTTTTGGAGAAGCAGCAGTAGTAGGGTGCATGTTGTTTCTTTCTGGAATACCAACAGCGCCACTGCGTAACACCATATGAGTGTTAGGTGGTTTACGCTTTGTGTTTCTAGTGGTGACCAGGACGGCATCTGGGCGGCTGGAGGTTTGTTTATCTATCGCAAAGGTGTGTGTTGTTGTTGTTCAGCGGCTTTAAGTTGGTGACCTGGTCCAGTGTCTTCACAATACTTAATTTCCACAGGGTGGATGAGGCGCTCATTCTCAGGAATACCTTTTGGAGAAGCACAAGTGGTCGGGTGCATGGTGGTTCTTTCAGGAACACCAACAGTGCCACTGTGTAGCACCATACAAGTGTTAGGTGGTTTAGGATTTTTGTTTCTAGTGGTGACCAGGGCAGCATCTGGGCGGCTGGAGGTTTGCTTATCTCTCATAGAGAGACTGCGTTTGAAGAGCCAACTGGGCACATGTCTTGAAGAGACATCACCGTGTGTACGTAACAACATCGTATACCGTGCGTATGTAATAACATCGTCAGGAAGTTGCAAATTCTGCAGGAGAAGGCGGGTTTCACTCCCAGCATCAATGGAAACTACGCACGCCCCGAGGGCGCCTTTCGTCAGAACTTTCTTGCCCTCGTTTATTTGGTTCTGACTTACCTCGGACAATACATCGAACCTGCGCTGTTTATTTCATTTATTTCAAGAAAGTCTAAAACGATGAGGACGGGCAGGCGCAAAAAAACATAAGCTACCGGAAAGTTTAACCTTGATGGACGTAAGACAGGAGAGAACACACACACACTCACAACCGTGTACTGTTTAGTAGGTACAAATAATTCGTAAAGCAAAAGTACTATGTGGTAATGTCATTAATGTACAAAGAAAACAAGAGGGGAAAAAGAGGGCAGCCCTGCTTAACACCACGGTTGGGGTGGACGCGCGCTTGCTTGTGTCCATCCTTTAGAACATTAACATCATCTGCATACATATCCTAAATCACCCTCAACAAAGCAGTTGGCATGTTCACCCGCTGGAGTTGCTGCCGCAGTCTAGCAAATGGAATGGCATCATAGGCCTGCCTAACATCAATTAATGCCACATGCAGGTGTGGAGAGTTATTAGGCCTGACCTTATGGGCTGCATGTTGCAAGTGCCGCAGAATGTAGGGTGCAGGGAGTTGCAGCCGGGATGAAAACCAGACTGTGTGTCAGGCACCTTGTGTCCGGCAACGCACCAAGTAAAGTGATGCTGCACATTCACAAGATATACATCTGCTTTAGAAGTTGTGAACAATTATGCTCACTCCTTTCATCGTTGTTTGGTCTCTGTGGCACTGCTGCGCAATGGCATTCCTTGGGAGGCACAAGTGCCCCACCTTTACTACAGTGCGCAATGCCGGAAACACAATGCGCAGAGCCCACTCCAGGAGCTCTAAGTGCTGCTCCAGCTGCGCTCTCCCTGTTCCGTACTCGTTGCTAGATCTCTTGATTTCTACAGCCTCAGCAATAGCTTGGTCAGCATACACCTGGGTGCAGAGGGAGTAAAAGGAGTGACAGGAGAAGAGTCACGGAAGGCAGCACAAATGCTGTGCATGTCATGACCTGAGCTCCATCCACACTCCATGACATCTTGACCCTCTGCACAGACAAATTATCTACTACTAGCAACTAACAAAGTTCAAAGCGCTCTGAACCTTCCACTGAGAGCCTCTTTTTGACTCACTGAGACTCTCAAAGATGTTCAAAACCTCTCAGGGGTAAGGCTAAATCACACGTGAAATCCCAGAATTGCAGTGTTTGAACACCCTCAGGACTAGGTCAGGACAAGAGACGGCCTCTGCCACTGCTCACTTATCTGCACTGCACACGCGTGCACTCACTGCTATGCGGCCTCGGCCGTCAAGCTCAACATGTCCTGCTGGCAGGCGGAAATCTCTAAGATGCCGCAGGTGCTGGTTCTGGTACTTGGAAGGGCTGGCTGAGAACTGGGCTAGCATGACAGCTGTGCTGCCAGGCTGCTGCTTGACGGACTTCAAGCGGCTGAGTTCTGCAACAGCCTTGTCATCGCTCTCCTCTGCGGCCTTCAAGCCCTCGTATGCCCACGCCACTCGCACCAGCAGGGGCTTGAACTTAAGGTCCACCCCAGAATTAGCTGCTTCCAGGAAGTGCTTGATAGCATCCATCTGGGGCTGAGGCGGCTGGTCTCCAAACCAGGGCTCGATGCGCGCGAGGTCCCTCAAGTGGCGCTCATCTTGTGAACCTTGGTCTGGCACACTGAGGAGGGCTTTGTAGATGCCACTGCAAGCACAAAAGTGTCAACCAGCAAGTTTGCCAAAGCAAGGGGAAGCGATGCTCGCGCATAAATGCTCGCTGAGGCCAATGCATGCACACAGAGCACGCATGGGCACAGACATGTTGCTGCATGTGCACTTGCATCTGAAGACCCTTTACATGCGCTTTCATTGCGTTCAACGCTCTACATCGCGAGTAAGGTGCAAACATGAGAGCCATCTCTCTCATCCAGGGCTATTGGACAAGCCATTCCGATCAACATAAGGAAAGGAACACCAATGCTTCACAATAATACTCTCACTTGTAAAGGACCATAAATATGCAGACTCGTTTAGGCCAATCAAACTACTTACCCTTCCTGTCTTCAAACACATATAGGAGCGCTGCATAGCCACTCATTTCAAAGTAATAAAGCGCAGCTTCCTTGAACCTCACGGGATAAAGGTTTCAACTGCTGAAAGGCAGGGCCCACATGCCTCCATGTTGCAGCACACGCTGAAGGTTCAAAGAGAGCAATTACCTCAGGAAATTGGAGGTTGCATTACTCCTGAGCAGTGAGGCGACCAGTGTTCTGGTGCACGTAATTACTTCCTCTGGGCGGGGGTGCTCTCCCTTGCCGGCTAGCACATGTTCCACCAATTCTTCAGGCGTGCAGATGAGGAGTGGCGCCCCAAAGCCTTGTCCTCGCATGGCCTCAATCGAACGCCTGCAGCATGGTGCGCGTGTGCATACGTGTGCACATGTGCCTCTGTGTGTGTGAGTGTGTGTGTGTGTGTGTGTGTGTGTGTGTGTGTGTGTGTGTTTGTGTGTGTGCATGCATGCTCACAAGAAATGTCTTACCGTGCAACGCTCTCAGCAAGCGAGCTAATGCCCTTGTTCATTGAACTGATGTCCTGCGCCTGGCGCTGCTGGGTGTGTGAAAGTGAGCTGATGTCCTGCGTCTGGCGCGCCTGGCCATCTTGCACTCGCTTGATCCCGTCCACCAGGGGCTTTAGCTCCGCTCTCAGGGCACTCAAATCCATGTTTAACATTATTGACGAGATAAAAAATTTCTGCCGTCCAACACAGAGAATCCCTGCCGCCCAGTTCACCCACACCAGGATGTCAGCTCAACTGTTATTCCATCGAACCATGTGGTGACAGAGTATTATTTACCACGTACAGGTAGTCAGGACCCAGCATTCATTTCGTTATAATTATTGCACACGCACACGCACACACACACACAACACACACACACACACACAAACACACACACACACACGCGCGCGCACACACACACACACACACACATCACACAGGCACTGCGTGAGGAGCGCTCCTTGCTGACTTCCCTGCCCAAAGACCTGCTTATGGAGGTCATTGCGCGCGTTCCGCAGCCCTCCGACGCCCGCAGCCTCTTCCTTTGCAGCAAGCATTTGCATGGCCTGGCCAGGGATGAGGACGTGCAAGCAACTTGGCTCAAGATGTGGCGCCCGGTGATGAGAAGTGCAGCATCCGTTTGTGCTCTGAATGCCTTCCTAACCCTCCCACAGTCCTTCGTTCCGTTCATCCGATGCAGAAACTGCAAGCAGGTCAGTCCGACCCAGTGCTCCTGCAAAGGCTGACCGCTTCCCTCCTTACCGTCCTCGCAGGTGCATTTGTATCAACAAGGTCAAGGGCGGGTTGTGTGTTGGGGCGCGAATCGCCTTGCTTTTGTTCTGTAACAGCACTGCAAGGGTTACTGATGCCCTGCACCACTCTCGCGCCTGAACAACACATTGCTCACGGCCCAACCTGCAGGGCACTGGATGATGTACAGGATGCCGGTAGTGCCATGTGGGGCGTGCGGTGCAGGGCAGGGCAGGGGACAGGCCTGCTGCAACCTGCACATGTGTAACTCCTCCCAATTCGTTACTTCTGCCTGCCCAAGACCCCACTCCTTCTGGATTCACTCTCCTCTGACACTTCATGTATGAATGCTTGCTTTGCCTCAGCTGCAGTACATGTAGGATGCCTGGAAATGTGGATGCTGCTGGAGTTAAGATTATGTAGCTCTTACCCCTTCAGGTTCCAAGGTATCAATGCCTTCATGATTTGTGTGCTTGAGCATCACTGGCAAATGCAATGGATGCCGCACTTTTCAGGATGCAGGGTTATACTGACAGGGGGGGGGTTCAGGGAGGGTGCAGCCCCCCCTGACTTTTACCTATTTTTAGGTGAATGCAGGTCACTCTGCATGAGACTTGCAAGCCTCAGAGACCATGTTTGCAGGTATTTTCTGTGAGGCTGAATTCCAATCTGCAAAGAGAGGACAGCAAGGGGTTTCAGGGGGGGCTCAGCCTCCCCTAATTTTTTCATGATATTTCCCCTTGCATGAATGCAAGTTCGTTCATAGCAGGCATGGATTTGTTCACAGGAGGCCATGTGTTCAGGGGTTTGCTGATGCATCCATGCAAATCTGTAATGCAGCGGGGTCTCAACAGGAAGCAATTTCTCTCCTGTGTTCTCCCCTTGAATTTGAAAGAAAGCTCCGCATGCCCCTGTTCTTGCAGTTTGCGTTTTCAACAGCCCCAAAAAAGGGGGCAGTTTTTCTTGCGGCCTTTGACTCCGTTGAGCAGCCTACAGCTGGCTTTTCAGGCAAACAAATCTTATACACTTTTTTCTCGGAGGCTTTGGAAGTTCTGTCTGGGCACCGGAAGCACTGTCAGGAAACCAGGGGGGTTCTGGCGGTTCTGCAGGGCAAATAAAGGTCCATAGGGGGTCGGCAGAAAGTCAGAACCCAAAAACCATTTTTCAGTTTCCGAAACTCAGTTCTGGCACCCCTGTTGGAAACGCAAAACCCCCTTCCAGAGCTCTGGTTTCCTTGTTGGAAACACGCCTTATGGTGTTGAGTGCTTCTACTGACCTCCCTTTTTGTCCATTCAGCTTTACCTCTGGCAGTTCGCCTATTACGTGCAGATACTTTGCCAAAATAAATACAAGAAAAAAAAATCAACCACGTCGGGCAGGATTTGTAGGTTACTACGCTATAAGCATATTGCACAGAGTGTTTGTGGAGAGTGTAAGCAAGCTTTTTAGAGCGTAGGGGATCCAGTCCCAAGTCAGTAAAATGATGAAGAGTGTGTGGGATGTAGATGCTCCTGCCCACGCACGCCCAGCAGAATGGTGTGAAGCACGACACTTTTTCCTCTCAGCTGATTGTCGCGAAAGAAAAAAAGAAAAAGGAAAACTACAGGGTTACAGGGTTACAGATTAAGCCATCAGTCAAGATACCCTTCCTGTCTTCAAACACATATAGGAGCGCTGCATAGCCACTCATTTCAAAGTAATAAAGCGCAGCTTCCTTGAACCTCACGGGATAAAGGTTTCAACTGCTGAAAGGCAGGGCCCACATGCCTCCATGTTGCAGCACACGCTGAAGGTTCAAAGAGAGCAATTACCTCAGGAAATTGGAGGTTGCATTACTCCTGAGCAGTGAGGCGACCAGTGTTCTGGTGCACGTAATTACTTCCTCTGGGCGGGGGTGCTCTCCCTTGCCGGCTAGCACATGTTCCACCAATTCTTCAGGCGTGCAGATGAGGAGTGGCGCCCCAAAGCCTTGTCCTCGCATGGCCTCAATCGAACGCCTGCAGCATGGTGCGCGTGTGCATACGTGTGCACATGTGCCTCTGTGTGTGTGAGTGTGTGTGTGTGTGTGTGTGTGTGTGTGTGTGTGTGTGTGTTTGTGTGTGTGCATGCATGCTCACAAGAAATGTCTTACCGTGCAACGCTCTCAGCAAGCGAGCTAATGCCCTTGTTCATTGAACTGATGTCCTGCGCCTGGCGCTGCTGGGTGTGTGAAAGTGAGCTGATGTCCTGCGTCTGGCGCGCCTGGCCATCTTGCACTCGCTTGATCCCGTCCACCAGGGGCTTTAGCTCCGCTCTCAGGGCACTCAAATCCATGTTTAACATTATTGACGAGAAAAAGTTTCTGCCGTCCAACACAGAGAATCCCTGCCGCCCAGTTCACCCACACCAGGATGTCAGCTCAACTGTTTTTCCATCGAACCATGTGGTGACAGAGTATTATTTACCACGTACAGGTAGTCAGGACCCAGCATTCATTTCGTTATAATTATTGCACACGCACACACACACAACACACACACACACACACACACACACACACACACAAACACACACACACACACGCGCGCGCACACACACACACACACACACACACAACACACA
>Ga0307945_1002857_pt1:0-7500 | contig 14038 bp, 15 predicted proteins | sample OrgLakmetagen228_FD_201818 | JGI IMG/M metagenome (GOLD analysis project Ga0307945, IMG submission 201818) | Saline water microbial communities from Organic Lake, Antarctica - #228 | ecosystem: Environmental > Aquatic > Non-marine Saline and Alkaline > Saline | place: Antarctica: Organic...
GTGTGTGTGTTATATAGAGAGAGAGAGAGAGAGAGAGAGAGAGAGAGAGAGAGAGAGAGAGAGAGAGAGAGAGAGAGAGAGAGAGTGAGAGTGTGTGAGAGAGAGAGAGTGAGAGTGAGAGAGAGAGAGAGAGAGTGTGTGAGAGAGAGAGAGAGAGTGAGAGAGAGAGAGAGTGAGAGAGAGAGAGAGAAAGAGAGAGAGTGTGAGAGAGAGAGAGAGAAAGAGAGAGAGTGTGAGAGAGAGAAAGAGAGCGTTGGTTTGTAAATGCTGAGAATAGAGGACGTGTGTGTGGTCAAAATGTTGTTGTCTAGACTGTTGATCTGGAAGATGGGCAGAGCAAAAATTAGGATCTGCTGTAGCAACACCTGTACGATATATATAGAAGCGAAGTAAAAATCGCAGATCGCGTAAACACTACCGGCATGGATTACAAAAGGATGTTGTTTTGTGTTCTGGACCACCCAGTGGATGCAGAGACACACAACATTCTACCTGTGTACTTGATAAATAACAGTGATAAAGAGCTTCAAATAGACATGTAAAAACAAAAAGAAAAAACTACGCAGGCAGTGAAAACCACTTCCCACATTAATTAAGGAAAAGGAGCCACTTTAGTACCGAGTACCGTAAAGCTCCTCCACCGCGAAAAAGAAAGGAAAAATCAATGGGGATCAGGAGGGTTGCAGACTTGGCATGAAATGGGCTCCTGATGAGAGTTGATAACAGTACTGGAAAGTGCACGTCTGGTATGGACAAGTTTAGCAGCAAAGTTCACAGAGTGCACATGGAGCTTGGAGGCAAGCTTCCTAAATATTTGAGAATCGAGACCCAGTTCCTTGAAAGGCTACGTGATAAAATGATGGTACAGAGCTTTGAGTAGATACGTGATATATGATATAACAGTGATAAAGTGCTTCAAGTAGATACTTGAGATAACAACGATCAAGTATTTTAAGTAAAAACATGCAAAGTGCTTCAAGTAGAGCATTACCCGCTTACACGGCCTGATTTGTCATTCACAACAATTACATTAGAAACACTTTGACAGAGTTTTCTCCCCAAAAAGAGATATAGGAACTGTCAATTCGTTAAAACTTTGTAATAACCTGTGTACAAGCAATGCAGTAATCTCATAAACCCCTGACTGCAGAGGATGGAAGCAAATCATCAGTAGGGTGTAGGTGCGTGGCAAATAACTGGGCAAGTCGAGCCCGTGTACCTCCTACTAATAAGAGCAATTGCTGAGCTTGCTATTACATGCAGGAACAACAACAACATGTATGCACGCTCACCTGGCCATCTTTGAGCAGGCTGCTCCACCTGGACCAGACGAGCCCTCTGCCTGTGTGCATGTGTGTATGCGTGTGCATTTTTATGAGCGTGTGCGTGCGTGTGCGTGCCGACCTTGGTCTTGCCGTCCTACTCTACCTTTTTTCGAGATCTGCGAGATGCCTTCTTTGGTGCTGGCTCCATGCGCGACGGTGTGTGATGCGGTGGTGGTGGCCGTGATCTTTGCTGCTGTGCAGATGGTGAATGTGGCGGTGGCCGTGATCCCTGCTGTTGTGCAGATGGTGAATGTGGCAGTGGCCGTGATTCCTGCTGTTGTGCAGATGGTGAAGGTGGTGGTAGTGAGCTTTGCTGCTGTACTGACGGTACAGGTGGCAGCAGCAGCACCCCCTCCTGCTGGATTGTGTGTGGATCATTCTGTGATGAGTGAGAACTCTTTTGCAGCACTGCAGCTATCATTGCTGGCTTTATGCGTGATGGCATGTGGGGTGACGGTGGCTGCAGCAAAACTTGCTGCTGCTGTTGCGTAGGTGTTTGTGCTGGTTTGATGTGTGATGGTATGTGGGGGGACGGTAGCAGGCGGGAACTGTGCTGCTGCTCCTGCTGCTGCTGCTGCAGAGTTGGTGGTGATGGTGAGGGCTGGAGCTCCTGCTGGTGCTGTGTAATGTGTGCTCCATTCTGCTGTGCTTGTGCTTGTGTCATGTGTGCCCCATTCTGCTGTGTTTGTGCTTGTGTCATGTGTGCTCCATTCTGCTGTGTGTGTGCTTGTGTCATGTGTGCCCCATTCTGCTGTGTTTGTGCTTGTGTCATGTGTACTCCATTCTGCTGTGCTTGTGCTTGTGTCATGTGTGCTCCATTCTGCTGTGTGTGTGCTTGTGTCATGTGTGCCCCATTCTGCTGTGTTTGTGCTTGTGTAATGTGTGCTCCATTCTGCTGTGCTTGTGCTTGTGTCATGTGTGCCCCATTCTGTTGAGTTTGTGCTGGCGGCAATGGCCTAGGTGGTGGGGGTGGTGGCAGTGATCTCTGTTGTTGGGCGGCATCAATCCCGACCTGCGGTGATGGTGATGGTGGCAGTGACGGTGGCGGCCTCTGCTGCTGCTCTTGTTGCTGCTGCTGAAGTGGAGGTGGTGGCGGTGGTGGTGAAGGTAGTGGTGGTCCTGCCTGCTGCTGTACGAATGGAGGTGGCAATGGTAGGGAGAAATCCTGCAGCTGATTCTGCTGCTGAGAGATTAGCCTTTGCAAAGGTGGGGCTGGTGCCGATGGCTGCATATGGTGAGTGGAAGGTGGTAGATCACTCCTTGGTTGGTGCTGCAATGGTGTTACTGTCCAGCGTGGTGGTGGTGGTGGTGGTGGTGGTGGTGGTGATGGTGGTGTAAGATGAGGCTGCTGTCCTGGCTGTGTAGATGGTGCTAGAGAGGGGGAGTGGTGACTTGCCTACAAGCAGGGCAGAAGCAAGTGTGAGTGTGTATTTGTGTGTAGGTGTGTGTATGCGTGCTTGCGTGCGTGCATGCATGCATGCATGCATGCATGCATGCATGTATGTGTGTTTGTTTGTGTTTGTATGCTTGTGTGTGTGAGTGTGTGTGTGTGTGTGTGTGTGTGTGTGTGTGTGTTTGTGTGTGTGTGTGAGAGAGAGAGAGAGAGAGTGTGTGTGCTTGTGTGTGTGTTTGTGTCTGTGTGTGTGTGTGTGTGTGTGTGTGTGTGTGTGTGTGTGTGTGTGTGCGTGTGTGTGTGTGTGTGTGTGTGTGTGTGATGTCAGAATTGCCCAAATTCTTGGATGTGCAACCCACCTGCTGGAAAGGATACGGAGCTGTAGGCAGAGAGAGGGCCTGGCCAGGCCGGAGCAAGAACTTGCGCTCCATACGACCCCTTCTACTATTACTGCTTGTGCCTTGCGCTGGGAGAGCACATTCTTTCATCACAGCAAAGTCGTCCCGCTGATGCCTAATACTGCCATTACTGTTTGATGATGAACTGCTCAAGTCCTGGGTTAAGAAGGGAAGAACCACACGAATCAATCGCATAAGAAGTGCACTGATGGCTGCCATTTGGCCTTTCCTTGTCGCATAAGAAGTGAATGGCTGTTGTGGACCACTGATGAGGTTGCAAGCATGGTTTAAGGAGAGCTATTGAAGGACTACTAATTTTCCCTCTCCCTTTCACTGTCTGGCTCATCTGCTGGAGCACCGGGGCAGCCATTGGAGGCGTCTGCAATTTCCAAATCAAGTTCAATAGAGCTTTAACTTTTTAAAAATGTAATAATCGAATTAGTATAAATAGTTTCCCCCCTCTCGATCTCTCCAAGTAGCTCCTGCACGTCAAGAATCCACGGGAACTTGTTGCACAATAACCACATAAGGTACTCTCAGGGGCATTTTTGGGGGATCTGCGACTTTTTGGGGGATCTGCGACTCGATCATTAGTCAAACACTGTTGGAATGCGAAGTGTACGCAACGCTGAATTTGCCCAAGTTGTTGCCCTGATTATAGAGATAAATACTTGAAAGATCATCTTGCTTCGAATCTGCTGAAAATTTGCGTAATACAGTCAATCTAATTCTTGTAGGCGAGACCTTGGTTCTGATTGTGCTTTGCTGTGTGACTTCAATTTCGATCTTTATACATGATTTTTACAGTCTTTGCCAGGCAAGTGCTCGTTCAGCCAGAGTTCATCTAGCAGCAAGGCCCGCAGCAAAATAGTGATTAACCAGACCATGCTTGATGTTCCAGACCCTTTCGTCGTGCATGTGCTGCTCCTCACACACGAGTTTAAAGTATGATGGTATTTGCCTCCCTCAGTGTGACAGAGTTCAGCAACATAAAGCTCAAGTGCCCAAAACACCCCCTCTTTGATTTAATGCGGTCGGCTGGTCCTGGCAGATGCTTAATTGTTTTTACTGGTTTTAGTTAGTGCTGCAATGTCACAATTTTGTCGTTGTGCCTTAAATTCCCTCTTTAAAGTTTAAGGGTCTTTTGTAGGTGCTACAAGTCTGGTGCTACAACAACTCACAACTTTTGACATGTTGTACATATGCAGCCTAGCAGTCGCACCTTTTGACTGATGGCTTTATCTGTAACTCTATACGAGCCATAAAAGGACTGAAATATGGGCTTCAGCCCTGAAGCTAAAGATACTTCCAGGGCAAACTTTTGTCCAGGAGCTCCAAAAGTTTAAAACTAGATGCCAAGCGTATAAAATCCCGCAAGAAAAGCCAGCCTGACTTAAAGCTAGTAGGAGCACAAGCCAGGACAAGAAAGGACCAATAATGGCTTGGCCAAGTGGGCGGGAGGAACAAAGAGATTTAGAGACATGCATACAGGTCATACGACTATTTGCTGGGTCATAAAAAATAAGGTGGCATAATATAGAAGAAGATATGTACAGCTGCCAGACTCAATAATTGTACACTGGGGTCAACCTCTGCAGTTTAAAGAAATGGCTACACTAATGGAGGGCCCACAATCCCAAGCACTTAATCTTTGCCTGATTCTCGCCCTTAAGGTCAGGATACTTGTGACTGGATCTGACACCATGAGTGACAGTGACACCACGAGTGAGTGATGACACCATGAGTGAGTGATGACACCGACACCCTGAGTGACATCGACACCAGGAGTAGCTTGTGTGACTGGATCTGACACCATGAGTGACAGCAAACTCACGCCAAAGACGTGCACGTGTGTGCGTGCATGTGTATGTGTGTTGCGTTCTGAGGATTTTGACACGGTCAGGGCTGCTGCAGGATGGTTCTTAGATATCCAAGCGTTTAATTGAACAAACAAACGCCATGTCACGGCAGCAAACTCACGGCAGCAAATTTATCCCGTGCATCCCTGTTCAACGTGGACATAGCTCTGTCAAACATAGGCTCGCAGAGCATTTCAGGTCGAAAACAACCTGCTCCTCTCCTGTCATCGACTCTCGGTGTGGGTGGTTGCGTACCAAGCCAAGAGGCTGTCCTCCACATCTGGCCTCAGGGACATGCACAGGATTGCTACCAGACTGGTGCAAGCCTCCCATTCAGCACTGGCCTCAGGGACATGCACAGGATGGCCTCAGGGACATGCACAGGATTGCTACCGGACTGGCGCGAGCCACCCATTCAGCACTGGCCTCAGGGACATGCACAGGATGGCCTCAGGGACATGCACAGGTTTGCTACCAGACTGGTGCAAGCCTCCCATTCAGCACTGGCCTCAGGGACATGCACAGGATGGCCCCAGGGACATGCACAGGATTGCTACCAGACTGGTGCAAGCCTCCCATTCAGCACTGGCCTCAGGGACATGCACAGGATGGCCTCAGGGACATGCACAGCATTGCTACCAGACTGGCGCTAGCCTCCCATTCAGCAGCCTGACGGCATGCCTGTGGTGAGACTACCAGGGGCTGCCAACAAGCCTCTCAATGAACAGCCTGACAGCATGACTGTGAGACTACCAGGGGCTGTCAACGAGAGACAGCCAAAGGCGCATGCAGTGCGTGACTGAAAACTGCTGCTCGTTCCACTGTCGGCAGGGGTGGGTGCGAGTCATGAGGTAGGCCTGCAGAGCCAGGTTGTTGAGAGGGGGAACTGTCAGCAAGGTGGGTGGGCGTCATGAGTCAAAAGGCAGGCCTGCAGAGCCAGATGTTATGAGAGGGCACGTGGCGTGTGAATGCTTCACCTCTTCAGTCGATTTTTTTTGGTGTAATGTGTAAAGGAGTGCAAGGGCTAAGCGTGTAATGCAGTACAGGAGTGCAACAGATGCTGAGCGTGTAATGCAGTAAAGGAGTGCAAGGGCTAAGTGTGAAATGCAGTAAAAGAGTGCAACAGATGCTGAGCGTTTCATGCAGTAGAGAAGTGCAAGGGCTAAGTGTGTAATGCAGTAAAGGAGTGCAACAGATGCTAAGTGTGTAATGCAGTAAAGGAGTGCAAGGGCTAAGCGTGTAATGCAGTAAAGGAGTACAACAGATGCTAAGAGGGTAGGCCAAAGAGATCATGTGTAGGGTTGGCCATAACCATATATATATGGTGTATATACGGTATTTTTGGCAGGGAACTCACCAAATATATGGGCATGTACGATGTATGTATACGGTTCTGGCCAACCCTGATCATGTGTTTGTTTTCTACTTCGAAGAATGATTATATACAAGCAAGATAATACAAATGCGTAATTATACACATGCATGATTATAAACAAGCTTGATTTTACACAAACATGATTATGCACACGCATGATTATGCACACGCATGGTTATACACAAGCATGATCATACACAAGCTTAGTCATGCACATGTGTGATTATACACATACATGATTATACATGCGCATGATTATGCACACGCATGATTGTACACGCAAGCATGAATATGCGCACGCGTGATTGTACACAAGCATGATAAAGGGTGGGTGAATAGGGTGTCTGAATTTGCCAGCGAGGCTCGGCGAGCCTCAACGAGGCTCGGCACTCGCTGGGGAGGCCCTAGATGATGACTTACGGTTAGAAAATCACTTTCTCAAATCAGCTTGGATTGAGCCGAAACCTTTTTGTTGTTCGCTTATATATATGAATGAATATTAACGCTGAGACCGGGTGGAAAATATGGGCGTGTGAGCCAGGAAATTTCGGATTTCGTTTATACCCCCCCCCTGTTGCACACCCCTTTTAACTCTTCCTGGTGTTATATATTAATCAATCAATATTATTAGTAAGGAAACTTGGTTTAGAGATGGGCCTGTCAGCTGATTCCGCCACGGAAAATTCGGATTTGGGAAAATTTGGGGAGATGGGACTGATTCCGCCCAAAAAGTGGACATCCTCGCTGGCCGACGAGTGCCTTCCACACCGGGAAAGAGGCTTGCCGAGGCTCAACGAGCATCACACTTGGCGAGTCTCGGCGAGGTAATGACCCACCCGTAAACATGATTTTACACAAGCTTGGTTATACACACGCTTGATTATACAAGCATGATTATACACGCAAGCATGACTGACTATACACACGGGCATACCGTCAGGCGTGCTTTTTGGTCTTGTGATGAAGGCCACTTCAGGTTAAAAAGGGTATACCGTAGGGACATGTACTCATTCCGCACCCCTCAAAAAAAGAGTTATTTTTACCCTGTCCGCACCAATCCGCACCCCTCTCAATATATAATTTAGTGCTTGCTGCACCAATCCGCAGGGGCAAAATGCCCTCAGAACCGCACCAAGGGACTCAGAGGTTC
>Ga0307945_1002857_pt1:12500-14038 | contig 14038 bp, 15 predicted proteins | sample OrgLakmetagen228_FD_201818 | JGI IMG/M metagenome (GOLD analysis project Ga0307945, IMG submission 201818) | Saline water microbial communities from Organic Lake, Antarctica - #228 | ecosystem: Environmental > Aquatic > Non-marine Saline and Alkaline > Saline | place: Antarctica...
GCGTTAAGAGATGCAGCAGGATTACCATTACCAACCTGAACTGATCATCCCAAATTCTAGACTGGTGACAAATTATCAAATTATAGGGAAGGTTAGACAGCACTGAACACAAGCTTGGTCCAGCCAGTTTAAAGCTAGAAAGCAAATTATTTTGGTGGTAGGCTTGCAATGCAGATCGTGCTAGTAGGCACGCATTTTGCATATCATCCTAGTAAACACGCAAAGCAAATTGTGCTAGAAGTAGGCACGCAATACAGATCATTCCAGTAGTAGGCACGCAATGCAGATCATGCTAGAAGACGCAATGCAGATCATTCTAGTAAACATACAATGCAGATCGTGCTAGTAGGCAAGCAATGCAGATCATTCTAGTACACACAATGCAAATCGTGCTAGTAGGCACGCAATGCAGATCATTCTAGTAGACACGCAATGCAGATTGTGGTAGGAGGCACGCAATGCAGATCATTACAGTGCCAAGTTCAGGCAAAGCATACATTGCACAGCACATAATCAAAAGCAGAATTCCATACACCTCAGCATTGTACCTGCAGCATGTTAAATGCAAGGTCCAGATTTGCGTGCCAAGTTCAGGCAAAGTATACATTGCAAAGCACATAATCAAAAGCAAAATTCCATGAACCTCAGCATCGTACCTGCAGCATGTTAAATGCAAGGTCCAAATTTGCGTGCCTGGCCTGAGCGTGTGCTTGCAATTCAGTCTCCACCCCTTGGTGCTGTCTCTGAGGCCATTGGTGCCAATGCCACTGCTGCTGCCACTGTGTGTGTATGTATGCAGGCATGTGCCACTGCTGCTGCCACTGTGTGTGTATGTATGCAGGCCTGTGCCACTGCTGCTGCCACTGTGTGCGTATGTATGCAGGCATGTGCCACTGCTGCTGCCACTGTGTGCGTATGTATGCAGGCATGTGCCACTGCTGCTGCCACTGTGTGTGTATGTATGCAGGCATGTGCCACTGCTGCTGCCACTGTGTGTGTATGTATGCAGGCATGTGCACTTACGCCGTGAAGTTGGATTTTGGACTGTAATCATGGCACCGACCGTAATTGCCCCGTACAGTACGGTCAAAATTAAGGTCGGCCAAAATCACAGTGTCAGACCGTACAAGACGGTGCCACCGTACAGTATGATATTGACCGTAATTTGGCCGTTTAGCTCCAATTTCGAGCCAAAATAATTATTCTTTTTGCAACAATCGTTTATGAATAAAACACAAATTATTAACCAGGAACCAAGTAGTGCGTCCGACTCTGATTGTCCATGCAAGCCACTGCTGGGCCCTTCCCCGAGCTGATGCAGCCCCATCACAGCCTCAGGGTCGTTCAGGGAAGCATTGTGTGACGACAGCACATAAGAGGAGCACACTGGGGAGCGAAAATAGGAGTTTTGGGGTGGACAGGCCTTTCTGGAACCATTTTTGCACTGGCAGTGCCAACTTGCTACCGTACCGTACACCGTACAGTAAATTACTGTAATTACGGTAAATGACGGTCCTCAAAAATCCTAATTACGCCGT
>Ga0307945_1002859_pt1 | contig 14022 bp, 16 predicted proteins | sample OrgLakmetagen228_FD_201818 | JGI IMG/M metagenome (GOLD analysis project Ga0307945, IMG submission 201818) | Saline water microbial communities from Organic Lake, Antarctica - #228 | ecosystem: Environmental > Aquatic > Non-marine Saline and Alkaline > Saline | place: Antarctica: Organic Lake...
GGGGCGTGCGCGCATGTGTGAGCATGCACATGCGTGTGTATATGTGTGTGTGTGTGTGTGTGTGCGCGTGCTATATATGCTATATGCATGCGTGCTTTGCACGTGTATGCCCGTGCATGGGTTGTGTAAAACATTTACCTGTGTAAGCTCTGTGTTTTGAGTCAACTGGAAGGGATCAGCAGCTCCGTATTCAAACCCTGACAGCCCTCCTTGGCTATGAATGTCTGACTGCGTCACTAGTTGGGACATAATTCTTCTTGATAATTATAATTGCAACAAATATATTCCTTCGGCTACAATCGTGAGAATCCAGCAATCGTGAGAATCCTGCCTTTTGCCCGCTCTCAGCATTCATTAGATATTTACAACCTGGACTGTGGCTGCAATGTTACTCACAGGTAAAGACATGCTGACTGTGCATGAAAACTACTACATTTGGACCCGCCACGTCTCGTGAACACACACACACAAACACACACACACACAAACACACACACACACGCACACACACACACACGCACACGCACACGCACGCACACACACACACACATACACACACACGCACACATACACACACACATACACACACACTCTTACACACACACACACACACACACACACACACACACACACACACACCACATACACTTATACACACACACCACATACACACTTATACACACACAAGCACAAACGCAAGCACAAACACACAAACACACACACGCACACACATTCCACGTGTGCACAAACATACACACACACACACTCTCACACATACAAACATGCATACGTATTCTCACGCAAATACTTACACACTTGTAAATACACACACACAAGCACACATAAACCTTCAGGCACAGGTCAAGCAGCCTCAGCTGCCCAGGCGGCTTCCGTCAGACACACAAAGCAATTCACACGAAGCCCCAAAGCCGTGCACATCCCCACACACCACGATGAGCGCGGCAGCAGAAGATTGAGCAGGACCTCCCACATTGTTTTCACCCAAATGGCCAGGCCAGCATCCGCTTCTGCCCCTCCATACCCGGCTCTGACAGGAAGTGGGGGATTGCGTGCAGCACCCTCGTATCAAGGAGGCCTAGCCACACTGGTGGGAGAAATCACGGCAGCAGAGGAGAGCTTAGAGCAGATGTTCCGGCCCGGCAGCGTGCAGCCTAAGGCAAGTCAATCGACCCACTTTGTTCACCCTCCCTTGCTGCCACTCCCCTCCGCATGTGTGTATATGTGTGTGTGTGTGCGTGTACGTGTGTGTGTGTGCGTGTGTGTGCGTGTACGTGTGTGTGTGTGTGTGTGCGTGTACGTGTACGTGTGTGTGTGTGTGTGTGTGTGTGTGTGAGCATGCGTCAGTGGGCTAGCTGTAAGTCTTGCAAGTCCACCCCATGCCTCTTAAAAGAGCACAACAAGCTCGACATTTGTTGCTCATTCATGTCCATGCCTTATTTCTTTTCTGATTTCACGTTACTTTTTTAGGTCCTTGTCTTCCTCCTGTTCTCCTGTTAGATATACGTTGGTAGCCCTTGTCTATGTACATAGGTGTGCATTTGAACGCCGCACACACTTGTGCCTTGACGTGTGTATGTGTGTGAACGTGCAGGCGTCAGTGGTGAGCAAGCTCCGTGCCAGCATCACCGAAATGCAGGCCCGCCTGTCGCAGCTTGTGGCAGAGTCGGAAGCGCAGCAGCAGCAGGTGAACATTCCTTAGGCTGCAAGTACAGTAGCCTTGATTTGGGCGGAGTCAGAAGCGCAAAAGCAGCAGGACGTGATCACCCCCAATTTTTTTGCTTTGAGCACATTCTCCGTGTGAGCCTGTGTGTGTTGTGGGCGGAGTCATAAGTGCAGCTGCTGGTTCGCTGTAAGACCTACAAGTCGGAGGAGTGGGCATATTGGCTTGATGAAGCCGAGTTGAGTGATTTGGTGAATTGGAATGGTGATAGGAAGGCACATGCTATGCTCAAGCAGGTGATGAGGCCCTGCAAGCCTGATTGGTGGTATGGGGGGGAAAAGCTGGAGCATGTAGTTCAAGCAGGCGCTCTTCAGGGCGTGTACACCAGGCAGGGCGGTGATAGGTAGGTAGGTAGGTAGTAGTTAGGTAGGTAGGTAGGTAGGTAGGTAGGTAGGTAGGTAGGTAGGTAGGTAGGTAGGTAGGTAGGTAGGTAGGTAGGTAGGTAGGTAGGCAGGCTAGTAGGCAGGGAGGGAGGGAGGCAGGCAGGTAGGTAGGTAGATTAGTCAGGACTGCCTCACTCAACTGCAGCATTCTATATTATGTCGCTCTTATTAAACAGAGTTTGGAAGAAAGCGCCCATTAATGCCTGATCACGTGGCAGGGGTTGATGAAAGATGAATGCAGTGACATTGTCGTTCTTTTTTCTGATTTTGTGGCGGGATTATAAGAGGAAGAACACAGTGACTGAATCTTTTTCCTGAATTCGTGGCGGGGCTGATGAAAGAAAGAACGCAGTGCCAGAGTATTTTTTCTGATTTCATGGTGGGGTTGCTGAGAGAAAGGACACAGTGACACATCTTTACAGATTTTACAGTGACACGTCTTTAATATTTCGTGGCAGGGGTTGCTGAGAGAAATATTACAGTGACACCTCTTTCTTTTATTACGTGGCAGGGGTTGGTGAGAGAAAGGACACAGTGCCAAAGCCTCTTTCTGCCGCTGCCGTTACATTGACACATTTCTTTACAGTGACACATCTTTTTCTGATTTCGTGGCAGGGGTTGGTGAGGGAAAAGACACAGTGCCAAAGCCTCTTTCTGCCGCTGCCGTTACATTGTAGGGCTGATTGGCTATTGAGTGAACTATCGTGGCCGCAAACGATGAACTCAGCTTGTGCACAAAGGAAGCACACATTTTGATCATCTGCTCGTCCCTAAATGAATGTCAAGCGCCGCACTGTATTGGGCCCTGCGACTGCATTGGAGAATGGTGCTGCGCTGTAGCGATCGCTATAATATCTTTCAAATGTACCGGGACAGGCTTTGACAACATTGGTCCAAAAGTAAATGCCTTAACGTGGTAAAGAAGTGACAATCTTATCAACACGTTCCGTGATGTTTTTTTACGTTGCATTTGCATGGCTTGTCCCACACACAGTGTCAAGTAGGTTCACGCTGCGGCTGCTGAGGCAGGTGGCCCTAACTGGCACGTTTCAAGCTCAGCTGCATTGGAATCAGGCCTATATAGCAGAGCAGAGCTTGAAGCGTGCCAGTTAGGGCCACCTGCCCTAGGTGCATGCAAAAAGTATACCCATTTTGGGCCTCAGATAACCCCCTCTGATATTTTCTTACGTTGCATGTGCATGGCTTGTCCCACACATGGTGTCAAGGGTGCGTTCAAGCGATCACATTGTTCAAAAGGTTTGCCTAAACGTAATAAAGCAATAATTTTGTCAATACATTCCGTGTTGTTTTTTACGTCGCATGTGCATGGCTTGTCCCACACACAATGTCGAAGGTTGGTTTAAGCAACTACTGGAGCGCAACTCCTGTAGAGAGTGAATCAAATGTCTCTGAGAATTAAAATCAATCGATTCAAAAAAACAACACAATGCCTCTGCACAGGTGGCCTAAGCCTAGACATGTAAAGACGATTGCTTATTGCGATGACCTCGTTTTTTAGATGCAGGGTGCGCATATCGTAACAGGGTTGCAGCTTTTTTATGACAAATGCATCAAAACATCCCGCAGGGCGCACGAGCAGCAACTCCTGGAGAACGAGAAGCCACCAGTAAAGCCAAGCTGATCCTGATGGGGGTGAGTGGATGTGGATGCAAAGCTTGTCCATGTACGTGTGAATTTGCATGCGAGCATGCACCGACGCCGGTACGTAGTACTGAATTGGAAAGGTTTGTAACAACAACGAGTTCAATAAGAGGTGAGAATCACATGATTTTATATTGATGCAAATGCCTCGCGTGTAAACCTTGTACAAAACATGTGACGCCTCCGATTGCAGCGCCTTCTTTTTCAGTCCCACAGTTCCTTCAGGCAGTGCAAAGATACAGTTGTACAGCAGAAGCTGACCCAGCAATGCAAAGGTGCAATTGAACAGCAGAAGCTGGCCCAGTGGTGCATAGGTGCAGTTGTACAGCAGAAACTGAGCCAGTGGTGCAAAGGTGCAATTGTACAGCAGAAGCTGAGCCAGTGGTGCAAAGATGCAATTGTGCAGCAGAAGCTGAGCCAGTGGAGCAAAGGTGCAGTTGTACAGCAGACACTGAGCCAGTGGTGCAAAGACACAATTGTATCGCAGAAGCTGAGCCAGTGGTGCAAAGGTGCAGTTGTGCAGCAGAAGCTGAGCCAGTGGAGCAAAGGTGCAGTTGTACAGCAGAAGCTGACCCTGCAATGCAAAGGTACAGTTTTAAAGCAGAAGCTGGCCCAGTGGTGCGAAGATGCAGTTTTACAGCAGAAGCTGAGCCAGTGGTGCAAAGATACAGTTGTACAGCAGAAGCTGGCCCAGTGGTGCAAAGGTGCAGTTGTACAGCAGAAGCTGAGCCAGAAACGCCTCCTAACACAAAGCCTCATGTCCCATCACAGAGCCTTGTGTCCAATCACAAAGCCTCGTGTCCGCTTTCTTATGATGTAATATGTATAGAACAAGCAAGTACGTTTCAGGATGTCATGAATCTCGGATGCCTGCCTTCAGCTTCCAAAGGGTTGGTCCAAAACTTTTGATCGAGCAACTGATATTAAGCCTACAGCTTCTCGATGTAGTGTGCGCCTCACTCCCACTGCCTCACAATAATGCGCGAGAAGTGTAGCGCACGGTTTTCGCGTTATGAAATGTGTAGGGTTGGCCAGAACCATATATATGGTTCATGTACGGTATTTCGGACAGGAAAATCACCAGACCTACGGTCAGATACGGCGTATATATACGGTTCTGGCCAACTCTAAAACCGTGATGTAGATTACTGAATCGGTTTCTAGTAAGGAAATTAATGAGGTAGAGGATCCATGGCTGCGTGATGCTTGCACGCAGTGGTTGTAAGGGTTACAAGGATGGCCTACAGCCCGAGACTCTGGCTGATGGCAGTGGTTGTAGTTTTAGTCTAGCATGGACTACTAATGCCCCCAGCCTAGCATGGCTGCTCAACCTGAAAGTAATATCACACACACACGCACACACACACGCATACACAGGTGCCTCCAATCGTAGCTTGTGTTTCTGTATTTTGTTCAAGTGTGATACACAGACACCCACACAGGTGCCCCTTACCAAGTTGCACGTCACTGCTGCGAGTACTCACACACGCGCACACACACACACATAAACACACGCACACAGGTGCCTCATGTGCTTTGCTTGCACGACTGCACGCTGTCTAACTATGCACTGCGAACACCTACAACCCACACAGGTGCCCCTGCAGAGTGCCACAGCCCCTGGTGCTACGAGTACTCACACACGCACACACACATACACACACACACATAAACACACGCACACAGGTGCCTCATATGCTTTGCTTGCACGACTGCACGCTGTCTAACTATGCACTGCGAACACCGACACCCTACAACCCACACAGGTGCCCCTGCAGAGTGCCACAGCCCCTGGTGCTGGGACGTCTCTGGCTGGGAACGTGGGTTATGAGATTGCTTACTTGGAGGTGTGTGAGCATTTGTGTGTGTAAGAGGGAGGGGGGGAGGGCATGGGTATGTGTGGGCCGGGGACTATCTGGTGTTTGAGCTTCTGTGTGTGTGTGTGTGCGTGTGTGTGTGTGTGCAGGGGGGAGATTGCTACCCTTCTGTGTGGTGATGTGTGCCCAGCTGGCTCTAAGTGGGTGTGGGTTTGGGTGTGGGTGTGGGTGTGGGTGTGGGTGTGTTCAAGTTGTTTGCATAGGTGGTCATTGCATTGCTCGCAGGGTTCGCTAATTGTGCGAAGCAGCAAGCCTGTGTTCTGTGTAGCAAAGTGCTTACACGCATGTGTTTTGGCAGCTATCAGAAGGAGGTGCTTTTTAGATTGCTTGTCAGGTCTGTAGCTCCTGATCAAGCCTATGGGCGGTAGAGGGCTGTTGAAGCAACCATCCCAATCAGTGCCTTTTTGCGCCATTGAAGCTGCTTTAAAAATGGGAATGGACAATGGGTTGTGCCCACACACTCACAACAAAAATGGTCAATGCTCTTCAGGAGCTGCACCTGGAATGTCCCTTTTTTACTTGTCCTCGGTCAGTATGCAAAGGCTGATTTCCCTGCCTGCCTATATTCTTCTTCCTTCAATTTCTTGAAAAAGAGCAGGAAACTGCAAGATTAAATTTGTGCAGACGTCGAATCAAGATGATTGGCCGATATCCTATAACAAAAACGGGATAATGCGGCCTGGGGCTGCTTCTGCTTTTGATCCACCTTTTCAGATTTGGCTAGATACTGCTTTTGATCCCCCTCTGCTTTCGATCCCCCTTTTCAAATTTGGCTAGAAACTGCACCGCCAAATTCCCCTTAACGTTTTGTGTCAGGCGAAGAACGAGCAGCTACAAAAACAGGCGCTGACGCGCCTGATCAGGCAGCAGCTTTTTTTTGTACGGCTGCTCAACCCAGTCACCCTGAACGTGCTTTCTGTGCGCAGGCAGAGAAAGGCTACAGAAACGGGCGCTGACGCTCCTGATCAGGCAGTAGCTTTTTTTTGTACGGCCGCTCAACCGAGTCACCCTAAACGTGCTATCTGTGTGCAGGCAGAGAATGAGCAGCTACGGAAACAGGCACAGTCGCTCCTGATCAGGCAGCAGCTTTTTTTTGTACGGCCGCTCAACCCAGTCACCCTGAACGTGCTTTCTGTGCGCAGGCAGAGAAAGGCTACAGAAACGGGCGCTGACGCTCCTGATCAGGCAGCATTTTTTTTTTGTACGGCCGCTCAGCTGAGTCACCCTAAACGTGCTATCTGTGTGCAGGCAGAGAATGAGCAGCTACGGAAACAGGCACAGTCGCTCCTGATCAGGCAGCAGCTCTTGGAAGACATCGCAGATGAGTTGGGCATCAAACGGCGGAAGCTCAGGACATACAACTGAGCCAACACAGGTGAGCAGCTGTATTTGAAGCTCAGGACATACAACTGATGTATTGATGTATTGGAAGCTCAGGACGTACAACTGATGTATTGATGTATTTGAAGCTCAGGACATACAACTGATGTATTGATGTATTGGAAGCTCAGGACGTACAACTGATGTATTGATGTATTGGAAGCTCAGGACATACAACTGATGTATTGATGTATTGGAAGCTCAGGACGTACAACTGATGTATTGATGTATTGGAAGCTCAGGACATACAACTGATGTATTGATGTATTGGAAGCTCAGGACATACAACTGATGTATTGATGTATTGGAAGCTCAGGACATACAACTGAGCCAACACAGGTGAGCAGCTGTATTTGAATGTGTTGTGTGGCTTGAGAGGGCACTGTATAAGAGTATGTGGGTGTGGGTGTACGTGTGTGTGATACTGTATAGGGCACAGTATAAAAGTATGTGGGTGTGGGTGTGGGTGTACGTGTGTGGGTGATACTGTATAGGGCACAGCATAAGAGTATGTGGGTGTGGGTGCATGTGTGTGTGTGGGTGATACTGTATAGGGCACAGTATAAGAGTATGTGGGTGTGGGTGTACGTGTGTGTGTGTGATACTGTAGGCACAGTATAAGAGTATGTGGGTGTGGGTGTATGTGTGTGTGTGATACTGTATAGGGCACAGTACAAGAGTATGTGGGTGTGGGGGTATGTGTGTGTATGATACTATAATACTGTAAGGGCATGCAACTGAAACAAAGGAGGGGCAAGTGACAAAAGATTATAGTGAAGTAAGTGACAAAAAGTTATATGGTGAAGAGGCACTGCAGGGCTGATCCTGATCTTCCTGCTTATCCTGCCATTGACATAATACAACTTGTGTTTGCATTTGTAGCAAATAGGAAGAGGCAAATGTGTGTGTGTGTATGTGTGAAGGAGAGTGCTGTATATTTATTTAGGGATTGGGGCAGTATGCCTTGCAATTGCTGCTGCCGTCATAAGATGTGCTTGTGGGTTGTATGGGGATATGGGAAGAGGGTGTGCTTTTTATTTGTTTGGTAGTACTCAGACGGTTTGCCTTGTTTGATCCAAAAGGTCCGACCGTCGTTGAACGAATGGTATGAGATCTCATGAATTTCAATTTTAATGTGAATCATATGTGTGTAGTTGTAATGCCTGCGGATCGTACGTGTGTGGTTGTAATGCCTGTGACTCATACGTGTGTAGTTGTAATGCCTGTGAATCGTACGTGTGTGGTTGTAGTGCCTGTGAATGATACGTGTGTGTGGTTGTAATGCCTGTGACTCCTACGTGTGTGGTTGTAATGCCTGCAAATCGTACGTGTGTGGTTGTAATGTCTGCTGTCTATATTGCGGATCTTAACAGGTCATGCGCTGTTCCGCGCCCAGGTACAAGAAAGAAAGAAATACCTACGCTGGCAGTAGAAACCACTCCCCACACAAAGAAACGGTCAAATATTGCACCACCTCGTCCTTGGTGCTTCCCCTACTAATCCTAATGCAGCAACGTTATATCCAATGTGCAGGTCAAACAATAATTCCTAGCGTACAACCGGCCATCCCCTTTTCAAGACCATGCCCTGCTGCCTTGATTCATCTCTTTTCTTGGTTCAAGGACTCTGCTTTTGAAGACTGTGTCCAGCGGCTTTGACAGTCCTCCTCGTTCGAAGAGGGAGACTTCCGCCGGTTGTCGCATTCTCGTCCATCCCTAAATGAATGATTGGAGACTCAGTAGCTCCTATCCTAACATGTCATTCACAAGCCTTGCTAGCAGCTCTCCAATCTCTGTTTTTGCTATGTACGTGTGTCACTTTGGTTGTGTTCCGTTGGACCTTGACTGCTAATCACTGTCACCATCACTGTCCCAGACTACCACGACAAATAGATGTTTGTTTACCATACCTTGTTAAGGAAGGTCGCTAACCCCGGTTAACCCCGGAGCCTCTGGATAAATATTTATTTTACGATGCCGGTATCACGCCGGAGGGCAAAAAACGTTATTTACCCGGGGTGAGTTAAGAAAGGTACGGTAGTCGCTTTTTCCCCGTATACAGGCTCCCAAATTGACTTGGTGTTTGATGCTAGCTACCTGACTCGACATTTTGCTGTGACCTAATTATTTGACCTTACTAGTATCTGAGGAGTGCTTTTTGCTGAGCTGCTACCGCATTCACCCTGTATTTAATATTACCATGTAATAAAACTTCTCCTGTTACTGTTAAATCTCTACTGCTGGTGCTTATTCTAACACATTAAGCACCTTGCTTTACAATAGTTACAATGGGGGGTGTCCTTCAGCCAGGTTGTTTGGCTGATCGGCTGCTGACTGGTCTCAGCCAGCCACGAAAAAATCCATAAGCTCAAGGGGGTTACAAGGATGGCTTACAGCCCGAGTCTCTGGCTGATGGCAATTGGCTGGTGAAACGAAATCAACCAGTGTCGAAAAATGAAACTAAGTCTGACACAAACTTGAGGAGTCTGTATGAGTCTTGATTCAGAAATGCATTGATCTCCAAATTAGTGATACTGTGATGACAAGTTAAGAAAGGAATAAATTCAGAGCTTGAAGGAGCAAACACACGCAGAGTCTTAAACATTCTTTCAAAAAGGTCTCTGTATCTCATGCGCAGCTCGCACACTTCAGCACACTTGCAAAAGAAAAGCACATGCTTCTCATCTTGAACTTCTCCACACTCACATTTATCACAAATGCTAGAACCACCATGCCATTTGCAAGACTCCACTTTCAAATGGTGTGCACGCAATCTGAACCTGCTGAAATTCCTCAACACATGTTTGTCCAAGTCCTTGTACAAGTAGGAGGGAAAAGAAAATGGAGAACCTTCAGGACCACTCTCATAACTCCCTCTCTGCTGAGAAAGGAAATCATGAACAAGTTGGTTGTTGACCTGTTGCAGCAAAAAGGGTTGGGCTGCTGAAAAGTCGTCAAAAAAAGTGTAAACAGAAAGGAAACATGTCTCCTCAGCTCACAAACTCGATGGCCTTGGCAAAATAAAAGAGCATGCAACTCGTTCTGAACATGTTCACCTTCTCCAGGACACTGATTACATACGCGAGGCCCATCTTCAAGCCACGCTGCTGCCTCAACTTAAAAAGTATGCGCCCGCAAGCGAAGTCTACTTACATTGCGCATAACATGTTTGGACAGATCAAGATGGAGATACTGTGGTACAGTAGTCGGCATACGCCTATTTCTAGAAAAAGGGGTGGCAAACCAAGTGGCCAGTTTGTTGTTGGGGTCCACCAACTCAGCGTCTCTCCAAACACCTCTCATCCTATGCTTCAAATCTGCAGTAAACTCTTGCATGGGAATAGCACGCCCAGTTTGAACAGCTCGTACATACAACTCACACCCACGCAGTCCTTGAAAAACGCTCAGCAATTGAGCCGTCCAGCAGGCACTTGAACGAGGTTGTAAATTGAGATCATCTTGGACTACCCTCCGTAAAGTGTCACTATTGGTATTAAGCATACTATTGAAACAACTGACCGAAACCAGTAGAACTGCAATGGTTCATGTCCACATTCTTGGAGTACAGCCCAATTAGTGGTAGACCGCTTCACACCTAACGTGCCCTTTAGAAAATGCAAATGAAGTGTAGACAGCGAGGTAGAGAACTCCCTGCCTGCCTGCAAAAAAACAATACCATACATGCCAGCAGGAATAATATACGTCTTAGCGAGCCACAAAGAGGTGTGCGGCCTGTCTGCCAAAGCGTGTTCACGCACAAATCTACGTATCCTATAGGCAGAGGCAAAAGGACGGGACGCGTGTTCAGCAGACATAGCCATGTTTAAGGTCCTGTAGAAAACCATGCCCAGATACCTAAAATAATATTTGTGATGAAGGGTGGCACCACCAACATCAAGAACAGGAACATTTTCACCCGCAGAGTTGAAGTGCACAAACTCACCTAACACCTACTACTTGCTATATAGAGCAACATATAAGCAAACCAGCATTGCAAGAAGAACTAGCTACAGTAATTTGTGCTTGCCAGAGCCCTCCCATCATCAACCTTAATTTGTTAATCAGCTCAGGCTTTCTCAAGAGCAGCTGGTTAAAAGGGCTGTCTATAGGTCTTTCAGTGGTTTCAAAGAATTTAGATTCTAGAGGTCTTTCACATCACACAACTCGCTCGCATGATTTTGGGATTGATCTCACTGCCTGGCCACGGAAAGGGCGGTTCTGAGGTCTTTTTTACACTAAGCAACTCGCTCGCATGGTTTTGGGATTGATCTCACTGCCTGGCCACCTGACAGTCATAGCAGTACCCTCCAAGCATTAATCAATCATCATGTTACACCCAAAGTCGAAAACGCGTGCAACAACGATGCTTCAGCTCTCTGCTTTGAGAAGTAGGCTACCAGGTTCATCAGCCCGTGCTCTGACAGGTGCTGCCACAAGGGGCAAGACCTGTACGGCAGCACCACCGACGAGGCAAACTGACCAGGCGTGTCTCCTATGAGGCAGTCAGTGCCATTTTCTAAGTGCATCCCCTCTATTGCTACACTAGTGGCCACCACTGGCACCCCGTAGCTCATGGCCTGGCTAATCTTTCCCTTAACACCGGCCCCAGACAGCAGCGGCGCCACGACCAGACGAGCGCGCGTGTACAGCGTCTTCAGCTGCTCGTTGCTTGCGTGACCGTCATAGGACACGTACGGATGGTGCAGGGCAAGGAAGTCACGGTCGAACAGGTTTGCGCCCACGACGCGGAAGACAAAGTCTTGGCGCTCTTCCGAGGTCAGCATGCCCAAGATCAAGGGCAGGATGCTGTCCACAAAGTATGTGATGGCTTGCCTGTGAGTGCGGAAGATTTCAAAGGGAACATGATCTCAGTAGTTGGTGACATGGAAAAGGGAAAGGCTTTGTCGCGACCACTGGCAAATGTATGGCAGTAGAATTGGTGCTCGGTAACAGACTCTTATTTGTCAAGGAGTTTAGCCGTGCAAGCTTTGGTTGATTTCATTTGAGAGCTATACTTGTATTGCCCTGCCTGAAGGCTGTTTTTGACTAATCAGCTTTGCAACAACATTCACGGTGGGTGTTTGCAGCGTAGCGGCCAAAATGGATAACATCAAAAAATCTAACCCTCCATAGACGGTTCTGTATAACCCTCCACGGACACAGACAGCAGTGCCGCAAATGAGGAAGCAGTGCCTGCATTGAACAGCTTGGGCACCTTCTTAGTTTTCTGCTTTCGTACACATTTCTTGTGTAAGCGTGCCATAGCACGCTATTTAAGTACCTTCACATGCCACACCGTGTGTTCGTAGCGTAGCGGCCAAAATGGATAACCGGATGAATAGGGTTGGCCAGAACCATAAATATACGGTGTATATACGGTATTATTGGCAGAGATCACCAGATATACGGTCATGTACGGTATATGTATACGGTTCTGGCCAACCCTACGGATAAATGATCGATAAGTAAACTATACTTAACTTATGCATGTTACAGTGTTAGAAGAGAAAGAGGACCACACCTCTGCGGCTACCCTGCCTTGCATTCCTTTCTCTCTTCTCACGCAACAAAATACCCAGCAGCTAACAAGTCTGCAGTACGGCGCACCTGTTGGGCTCATGCGCCAGGTTGCCCACGAACAAGAGGCCCTGCCGCCCCTCACAGTGAAAATCCTTCCCTTGAGGCTCGTAGATGTTGGACACCACGTGGACGGGCACTGACGTAGTGAAGCGGTCGACGATGGCCTTCTCGCTGTCGCTCACAACCTGCGGGTGCAAGTCATGGAGCAAAGCACAAGGAGCTGACGTAGTGAAGCGGTCGACGATGGCCTTCTCGCTGTCGCTCACAACCTGCGAGCGCAAGTCATGGAGCAAAGCACAAGGAGCTGACGTAGTGAAGCTCTGTCTGGGTGGTTAAATGTATATTTATTTCTAAAGAGGGCGGTTGTGGGGCAGTGGCAAAATTAGCGTTTTTGAGCAGTGCGAGCGATGAGTGGTCAGGCCTTCCGATGAGTGCTCGAAATTTCTCGCACTCACCTTCCCCGCACTCCCTGACCCCCCAGCCCCAGCTCCGTCTGCCCCTGCACCCCCAGCCCCAACCCTGCCTGCACCTGTTGCACCCGTCCGGAAGTTCCAGCGAGGGGAGGGGCGGTTGCAGTGCAACGCTGTCAAATGTCTATTTTCAGGGGGGGCGGTTGCACATTTAACCATAAAATATTTATTTTCAGGGGGGCGGTGGATCCATGGACGTACGGTATAATCCTTTTGGGGTCAGATGTCAATGCGCTCAACCATATGAAGATGTGTATGCTCAATTGGAGAGCAAGAGCCATATAAAAAAAGCGCATGCACAGTGACTAAACTATATAACTGCTTCTGGCAAAATGATTTTGCCTAGGAAACAGTGGGACAGTCAATCAACGACCCACAAATTGAAGCGCTAGTATGCTGGGGGTATATTAGGGTTGGCCAGGACCGTATGTGTAGGATTGTCCAGAACCATTATATATGCATATGATATGACAATATAATGATATATGATATATGATATACATAAGGGTGGGTCATGACCTCGCCGAAACTTGCCGAGTGTGAGGCTCGCCAAACCTCGGCGAGCCTCTTTTCCGGTGTGGAAGACATTTGTCGGCCAGCGAGGGTGTCCAATTTTTGGGCGGAATTAGCCCCATCTCCCTAGAAATCCCCAAAAATTCCCAAATACGAATTTTTCGTGGCTGAAACGACTGACAGGCCCATTTTTTTAACCAAGTATCTTCATTAATAATATTCATTTATTATTATATATCACCAGGTAGAGTCAAAAGGGGTGTGCAACAGGGGGGGGTGTAGACGAAGACCGCATTTTCCTGGCTCACACGCCCATATTTTCCACCCGGTCTCAACGTTGATATTCATTAATATAGGCGAACCAGGAGGGTGAAAAAAAAAAAGTATTGTACGTCAGTGTATTTTTTGGATTGGACC
>Ga0307945_1002862_pt1 | contig 14013 bp, 12 predicted proteins | sample OrgLakmetagen228_FD_201818 | JGI IMG/M metagenome (GOLD analysis project Ga0307945, IMG submission 201818) | Saline water microbial communities from Organic Lake, Antarctica - #228 | ecosystem: Environmental > Aquatic > Non-marine Saline and Alkaline > Saline | place: Antarctica: Organic Lake...
AAAATTTTAAAAACCCCCCCCCCCCCCCCTCTCTCTCTCTCTCTCTCTCTCTCTCTCTCTCTCTCTCTCTGTCTGTCAGTGTATATTACAATTATGTTCCTTTAAACGGTTGTCACTTTAAATTTTGCCAATGCGCAAGCAAAGATGTATCACTTAATAACATGGACATCAAACAAAAGATGGGATATCTTTAAGCGGTCATTTTTGTGCACAATTACACTGTAGGATGCTTTTGCGTGCTTTTTGTATGCGTGCCTAATAGAATAATAGAGCAATCACCCACCTGAGGGCATCGTGCATACACAGGATGGCATCATGCAGCACTGCCAGCGCACTACTGTCCACAAGAACAGCCTGAGATCACATGTTTTTTGGAAGAACAAGAGTGTCTGTGTGAGTGGACCCTGTGTATTTTGTGTCAAAAATGCAGGATGCCAAATGTAAAGTGAGCTCTCAGCAGCCGTTTCCACAGAGTGGAAAGCCAGTCTCTACTCAGCAAACGTGCACTGCCTATCAGGCCAGCCTGGCTCTGCCAGGGCTGTGCCTTCCTTGTACTCTGGCTCCATTGCTTATCGTGGCTGTCACGGTTGTTCTCTCCTTGCAATAATTACACGAGTACATGAGCCTGGAGATACAAGCTTACCCACTCGCAGAAAGCAGCCACCATGTTACCTGGGAGGCACCCACGTGTTGTTCCAAATTTTCCAACACCTGCTGCTGCTGCTGCTGTTGCTGCTGCTGCTGCTGCTGCTGCTCCTCGGGAGGAGCATACTCACCCGCCAGATCAACTCCCTCTCCTCGAGTGCTCTGCTCTTCTACCTTGCTTATTATCCTCCGCCCTCCCTCTTGCTCTGCCCCCCCCCCTCCACCCCCCAGCCCTTTCAAACTCTCGTCCAGCCCCAGTCCCACAGGCCTTTGTCCCTCCCCTCCCATTCCTGAAGCAAGTAGCCTCCCTTTGCTTGTGTGTGCATGCCCCAACACCCGAGACTCAGACCCACCCACACCCTCACTTTGCTCGCCTGACAGAGCTGACTTGACTGTACAACCAAATCTACCCACACCCGTACGCTGTCGCTGCTGCTGTTCTACTGGAGAAGGTCTGACCGCTGTGGCAGCGGCAACTGCTGCAGCGACAACCATCATGAGGGGTGGCCATTGCTGAGAGCCCAGCTGCTGCTCCAGGCTTTGTAGGGCCCGGGGAAGCTGCTGCTGCTTTCCATGTACACTGACTGCCAGTTTCTGGTCTCCTTGTATGTTGAATGCAGACCGCACTGCTTTGCTGTGCACGAGTGGGGGCTGCTGCACATTCACAAGGACACCCTCGCTGCTGGATGGCTGCTCTGCATCAGCAGCCCACTGCTGCACTCCTTCCCAGCGCGTGGCTTGCATGGCCCCTTGGAGCACCAGGGATTTGGGAAAGGGTGGCATATCTGCTGCTGCAGGAGACGGCCCGCCGCGTGCTGGACTGGCAGTAGGTGGCTGCGCACGCAGGGGAATAGCATCCAACTGGGTGTGTGCTGGGGTAGGGTGGTTGAGAGCAGGGCTGACTGTGGAATGTGTTGCGCGTAATGGGCTGGAAGATGGCTGGGTACGTACTGGACTGACTGGCTGGCCGAGTACAGGATCAGCAGTGGCCCTCTGCGCCTGCTCCTGCAGAGGTTTGTCTGTGGCAGTGGGCTGCAGCTGCGGCTGCTGTAGTAGGTATGACTGCCACTGTTGCTGCCGTTCTTGGTAACGCTGCTGCTGAAGCTGCAGCCTTGCAAGCTGCTCCTTTACCTGGGAGGTTGGACGATTACAAAAAAAACCAGTAAACAGTCTGGGGACGGAATTTAAAGCTGCACAATTAGATGTGCAAGCTGTACCATCGTTTTAAGGGCTGACCAAGAATTAATAGTCGTGTTTGTAGTAGTTGGGTTCTGCTGTTTTGCGGTGTCCAGCGGCGCTCAGAGGTCTTGTACCGGTTTGACTCTCGGAGTGCTATCGGAGCAAATATGCTTGTACCTAAGGCTAGCTAGGGTCGGCTTAGACTTGCTTAGAGTGAAGGCTAGATAGTCAGAACTGTTCCCAGCGCTGGCCTTTCTCACCTATAAACAAGCCGCAATCCCACAACTGAGTCGCGTTCATCTTTGTTCAAATTTGCTACTAGCTTTCGCCTTAACTTTTCACTGGCTGAGACCAGCAAACAAGCCCATCAGCCCAACATATAACGTATATGTAGGGTTGGCCAGAACCGTATATACACACCGTATATGACCGTATGTATGGTGATTTCCCTGCCAAAAATACCGTACATACACCGTATATACCTACAAATGTATGGTTCTGGCCAACCCTACATATATGCCGATTACCCCCTTTGTAAACCCTTAAAGAGCCCACTCACTTGCTGCTGCAGCACCTCCTCCTGCTGCATCTCCTGCTCCATCTTCGCTTGCTGGTGCAGCACCACCTGCTCTTGCAGGTGACCAAGCTCAGACGGTTCGTGCCTCACGTCTTTCGCTTGCTGGTGCAGCGCCACCTGCTCTTGCAGGTGACCAAGCTCAGACGGCTCGTGCCTCACGCCTTCTGCTTGCTGCCGCCTCTGCTGCTGCTGCTGCTGTTGTTGCTGTTGTTGCACCTCCTGTGCAACCAAGGTTTCTTGCTGTGTCTTCTGCTGCTGCTGCTGCTGCTGCTGCTGTTGTTGCTGTTGCGCCTCCTGTGCAAGCAAAGTTTCCTGCTGCTGCTGGTGCTGATGCTGCTGCTGGTGTTGTGGTGAAATGCTTTGATCTTGCTGTTGCTGGCTTGAGCTTTTTTTTGGTGGACTTGCCCAAAACTGGCTAATGTCTGTGTGGGGCTGCTCAGGGGAACAGGAAGCCTGTGTGTGCATAAAGACGAAATACCTAAAGCTTGTATCCAATAATGATCTACTTGATCTAAAGCTAGGGAATATAGCAGGCTCGTTACAACTGGAAGCAGGTTTCTTAACCAATACACACACTCTCTCTCTCTCTCTCTCTCTCTCCAGCCCCACTCTCTGCCATACTTCAAGATAAAGTTTGCGTGATGAGCTTTGCTTGCAGGCGCCTTTGGCATCAATTTCCACCAAAATTGCATCACCTCCACAATTCATTGCCAACGGCATCGATTCAAAAAGCTTGTCCTTCCTGGGAGCAAGCTACAAGATACCCAGATGAAAGCAGAGTGGCATCATCAAATTGCGCACCTGAGACAATGTTTCTGCCGCTTCTGGTAGCAGAGGCTGCAGGGCTTCCTGGTCAACCGTCGCCTCAGATCTGAGATCACCCTCTGCAGCAGCAGCTGTCAATTGAGTTGAGCCTGTAGAGGGGTAGTTTGCCATGTGCTTGCGTGTGTATGTGGTGTTTGCGTGTATTGTGTGAGTGTGTGTATGAGTGCAAATTTGTGTGTGTTGTGTAAGTGCTAACATGTGTGTATGTGTATGTGCTGTGTGAGTGCACGTGTGTGAGCGAATGCGTCTTTTCAGTCAACAAAACACGATCTAAGATTGGCGCATTTGCATGACCTTAAGTCGCAAATTAGAGGCTTGCATCCCTTTTTCATTGCCATTGGCCATCGGCTAACAGTCGGGTCGTCAACAACTTAAGTTAAAAGAGGAAGTTTTGAAAGTTTTGTCGCAGGGAAATACCTTGAGGCTCAGGCATAGCTGTAGCAGCTGCTTGGGATGTGGATGAGGACTGAGTGGCATTCTCAGCAACGTGACGAAGCTGTAGTGGTGGTGCAGGTGGATGATCGGACGAAGGGTGTCCTTCATAAGCTAGTGGAGAGGGAGCTGGGAGGGAGGGAGTAGCGTCGTGAATGCGCTGCTGGGATGTGGGCTGAGTGTTCACGGGTTGTGGTGTGGATGAAGGTGGAAATGTGGATGTGGGCGGCGAGATCAGAGGTAGTGGTGATGTTGATTGTGGGGAGTGAGAGGCTTGGGAGGATGTTGGAGGGGAGGAAGAGGAGGGTCCGGAGGTGAAGGTGAGGGAGGAGATGGTGGGGGAGTCTGAGTAAATGCTGTCCTGAGCTGGTGTGCTGTTGTGAGATGCCTGCTTGGGTTGCCCCTGAGGTGTGAGTGTTGTTGTTGCTGCTAGAGGTGGCGCTTTGGGATCCGCTGCGTGCACAGCCAAAGGTGGCGTGGGCGTTGGTGCTGGTGCGGGTGCACGGCTGTGACTCAATGCTTGATCGGCGAGCGAGGGCGGCGTTGCTTGGCCGGAATGTGATGAAGGGAGGACCACCGCAGGCACGGAGGGCTCTTGTGAGGGTGGTGGGGTGAGGGGTGTGAGGGACTGAGAGGTCTGAGGTGCAGAGGGATCTGAGGTTCGTTGGGAGGGCGCGTGGGGCGAGAGGGGCTGCATCAAAGGGAGTGTTGGTGGGGGTGCGGACTGAGGTGCAGAGGCAGAGGATGCTGAAGCTCTCGATGCTGCTGACTCAGCCCCTGCTCCTGCTCCTGCCCCTCCTCCTGCTCCTGAATCTCTGACTGATGATTCTATCTCTATCCCCTCCCCTGTCCTTGCTGACTCTGCCCTCCCTTCTACTGCAGGCTCTGCCTTCCCTCCTGCTGCTGCTAGCGCCGCGGTTGACGCGGAGGGGTCAAACGAGGCCATTGAAGAGGGTGGTGCTGAGGAGGAATTCGGCTCTGGATACGATGCAGAGGAGGCCGGCTGGGGTGACGACACAGAGGAGGCAATAGAGGGTGGACCCAGAGAGGGTGACGGCATCCAATCCCGCCACTTTCCCTGCTGCTGCACCAGCCGTTGCTGCTCCTGCTGCGCCACCCACTCGCGTGCTTGCTGCTGCAGCTGTTGCTGCTGTTGGAGCTGCTGTTGCTGCCCCTTCCTCTGCGCTTGCCAAATGTTGTGCTCCAGCTGCTGCTGGGGGTCCTGCCGCGATGGCTGTTGCTCCCGCTCTTGCTGCTGCTGCTGCTGCTGCCACTCCACCTCAAGATCCTGCTGCTGATGCTGCTGCCACTCTCGCTCTTGCTCTTGCGTCTGCTGCTGCTGAAGGGCCTGTCTTTTGCTCTGTGCTTCCCCCTCCACTTGGGCAGCCCCTCCTCCCACTACCCGACTGCTGCTGTGGTCACCTGTCCTCTTTGCACCAAGCACATCGCCATTGATAGCTGACAAGCCGAAACCAGCAGTGACGGATTGCTGCTGTGTCAAGTTTGGCCTTATCCAATGCTGAGCACTGGCATCAGCGGCCAAACTGCTGGAAGTCACAGAAGTGGATGCTTCATAGCCTTTCTGTTCATAAGGAGCAGGCTCTTGCAAAGTAGTGTCAGAGTCTCTATGGCCAAGGCTACCAGCTGCAAGTGTGTGTGTATGTGTGTGCAAGTGTGTGTATGTGTGTTGTGGTGTGTGTGATTGGTGAATGGTGTGTATGTGGGAGTATGCTTGTGCGTGTTAGTGTGTACGTGTTTGTACATGTGTGTGAGTGTATACATGTATGCATGTGTTTGTGCACGTGCATGTGAGTGCTGTGCACGTTGAGTCTGTGGTTGGACTCCAAAATCCAGCCGTCAATTCAGCAATTGCAGATCACCTGATGTTCCTCCGTCATCCACAAAAGGAATGCCTGGGGGCGTCCAGGTACAGCTTGGTGTGGGGCTGTCAGCCTGTGGATGGTATCAGCAGTTGCATTTTGATTAGGCATGAAACCACACGGTCGCCAGCGTGTTACTTCGCGCAAGAGCGAAAAGGAGAGGAACGGCCAGGGGACAGGTCAACGAGTCAAGCGCTGGCTCCACCCACTTGTGTAGCTGCCCGGTGCTCAAACCAGCATGCTAAGTCATCTTGGCACTGCGCTTCAGCCTCTGGGCCGAGAGAAGGGGGTCGCTGCTGCGTTTGTGCTTGCTCGGCCAGGTCCTCCCGCTGCAACCTAGACATCTCATCTATGCTGGGACCAGAGCTAGGGGAGGGTGGGGCCTCTGGGTCGTACGGCAGAGCTTGCTGCAAGTCAGGGCAGTGCTCGCGGGTGGGCATGTCAAAGGGATTCCACACGAATTGCCTGAGACCGAGGTCCACACGAGCTGCCCCAGCACCGGACAACCGCTGTTCCTGCACAGGGGATGGCTCATGCGCTGGGGATACTTGTGCTGAAGGGAGCTTGGGCTCATCATCAAGGATTTCAAGCCCGTGGCCCTTGGGTCCTGGGGTGGACTCGGTGCCCAGGAACTCCCCACTCGACGATGAGCTGTTGCCCATTTTATTTTCAAGTCCTCATATTTATTATCATCAAATGGCACTAAAACTTTGACGGTCAACGCCAGGTCAAAATATATGATAATTTAGCCTAGTGCCATCAATTATTTTGACGGTCAACGCCAGGTCAAAATATATGATAATTTAGCCTGGTGCCATCAATTATTTTCATTTGCATGTAGTCGGTGGTCTGTGGTAGGGCTTGTGCGTGTGTGTATGTGTGTGTGTGTGTGTGTGTGTGTGTGTGTGTGTGTGTGTGTGTGTGTGTGTGTGTGTGTGTGTGTGTGTGTGTGTGTGTGTGTGTGTGCAGTGTGTGTGTGCGCGTGTGTGTGCGTGCACGTGTATTCAAGTGTAAGCATCATTGAAAGAGCACCGAGCACACAGAGCCTCTTTCCCGTACATGCTAATAATGGACGTGATTGAAGTAGTGCTCCCAGTGGCTGCCCCTCAACCCTCTGATCTGTCACTACGAATTATGGGACCAGCTCAAGCTTGGATTGCAGACACAAGCTAGCTACATAACACCCTTGTTCCTTTCCCCCTCCTGTTGTTTCCCACCCTGTTGTGATGTGTGGCTCACCCTTGGTGCAGATCCGAAAATGACATCGTACCCTATTTGTCTTTATACCGCCAACTTTCTTCTTTCCTTCCCCTTTCTCTTCAGTTGGGACCATTCACATCACGTGTGATGCACATTGCACTTCTAACAGAGCTACCTAGTGCCCTATTTTTCTTGTTTCTACCTTATCAGCCTTTAGAGATCTGCCTGCACAAAGAACTTCACCTGTTGGCAAAAGCAATGGTGTTGGGCATTGCGTAAAAACAAGTATAGGTCATAATTAAACACCGACTCATTGTGACGCGTCTGGATGCGATTGTACACTGTTATATGGGTTACACGGCCACATGCGCCCAGCTTTAAAAAGCAGAGCCCTAGGAATTTGTAAACGGACACGTTGAAACTGAACGGCGCCCATTAACTAAGCAGCAAATTAGGAATCAGTTCTTCAGCTGTGTAAAAGGCGCTCGTGTGTTCTTCCAAGTGATGAGCTTCGGCAAGTCTGAATCCACGACGTTCATGTAGGGCTGCAGACACAGGCATGACAAGTATGTGAGCACTTGTGAGGCTTGTTGGAAAAAGAGTTACAACATGACACACAAGAAAAGAATGAGGACCCTCTAGGACGACAACTATTGTTTTGTTTCATTTTCTTTTATTGTTGAGGGGAGCAGTTTCCATCGCCTTGATTTGCTTTGTGCCTCTGTTTTCGTGTAATTCAATGCTTTGACGCTTTGACGCAAAGAGTGCAGCTTACAGCCGTCAGTTTTTAAAATACACATACCTCCATGAGCACAGCTCCTCGTGCCACCCCCAAATTAAACCGTGCAGCTTCCAGCATGGCGTTGCTTGACAGCCCTCGTGCAAGGTCATAAAAGCGCTGGAAGTACGTCACGGATTGCTGGAACTCGGTCTGAAATCGGAACGGTGGAGGTACAGAGAAATTGATTGTTGAAAGGGGGCCAGTGGATTGTGTGTGTAAATCTTTCTGTCCCAAGGGATGGGTAAAGAAGTTGCAGGGGCTGATCTAATGTAAATCTAAATACCATACTGCGCTTGGTTGTTTTGCGAGTAATTAAATAATTATTGAGGCCTCTCGCAATAAGTCAAGCCGAAATAAATAGTTTTTTCAGACCTTGCAATACTTAGACTTTTTAATGCGGTAGTTTCTGGGTCCCCCCAATGGAACCCCATCGCCCTAAGGGGCAAGCATCACTATTTGACCTAAGTTGCACCAAACGGAAGCGCACAGAGGACGATGTTCCTGCTCGGGAGCTCATCATTCGCCTCAGGCCTGATGTGCAGCGGGCAGTAGCAGCCAGGGATGCAGCCTTTGCAGCCAGCATTGCATCCCGCCCTGCCCCAGTTAAGAGGCCTGGGGAGGGAGGGAGAAGGTGGTGCTGTCTTTGAGAGCAACGCCCTTCCCCCTCAGAAAGAAGTCCCCAAATTCGCAAAGTTCGCAAATTTCCTTAACTTTTAAGGGGCCTCGCAAAAGCATAATGCTCGCAAATTAATTATTCTAATTATTTTGGCACCTTGCAAAAAGTAGGCCTCGCATTACTAAAAGCGCAGTACGGTAAATATAAAATATATCAACGTCTGAATTGTTTTGATCTCAACCATTACTTAGTAGGTGACGATTGAAAATCTGCCTTGTCCTGCGAGCATCTTGTAGCGATTCCTCACAATTATGCAACATTGACACCCTCAGTTTACAGCTGCACAAAAAGGGTGCCAAGGCTTTGGCTGATCATTGGTACCGTTTTTAGACCTTAACCTTTGTTGTTGAAAGAGCCCCACCTTGTTGTAGAAAAGGATTCCAAGGCTGCAGCAGGCAATAGCTGGTCCTGTCTGATCCATGCCCCTTGACATTGTGTCCAGGTAAGCTTCTAATGAAGAAATTGCAGTGGCCATGTCTCCAACCTGCAGCACAAGCAGTTGTGATAGCATATAGTTTTAGCGCAAGTTTCTTGTTATTTACGAAGAATCAGCATCACGGCAACAAGCTAAGATATCTGGAACACGTCCGTAAGTGTATGTTCCTAAAGCTACGCTGCACAACATCTTTTTTTACTGTCATGTGGATGTGACTTCAAAAACTCGTCAGCCTATGCTGAAATAAAATATGGCATGCAGCATGCAGGCGTCTTAAACAACGTGATCAATGAGCGTACCTCTTGCAGGCAGTTTGCATACGTGGTGTGCGCAGCACCCTCTGCAGATTTATCAATACTCTCTGCCAGCCCTGAGTTACACAACTCAATGAAGCGGCGCAAGTAAAACATGGCGTCCTGTGAATGAAACAAGGGCAAGCGTCTTATTGGCTTGCTTAACAGTTGTGCCGATGATGTGATAAGATTGTGTGAAAGTGCAGCATTTGTTCATGCACTCACACAAAAAAGGCACATATACGCACACTTACGCACATATGCACTCGCACAAACACACACACTCATATCCACGCCCAGCGTACCGTCCATTTTCCGTGCTGGTGGTACAGCATCCCCATGTGGTAGTGCGCCTTGGCAGAGGCAGCTGCGTTGTCTGCCCTTTCTGCAGCATTCAGGCACTTGTTGTATGCATTGAGTGCTGCATCCACATCCTTCGCCGCGTCCAGCTCCTCAGCTTGGCGTAGGTACACTGTAGTCAGGCTCTGGCACGCGCTTTTTATTATCTCCTGAGCACGCACATGAGGATTGAGGGATTAAAGCAAGGACTCAGACGACCGGCTTCTTAGAGATCAAGCCCTGCAAATATTTCAGGAGTACAGCAGGCCTGGACCACATTCGGTGCAGCATCTGCATCCAATGCGACATTTGCATTGGTTGACACTCCTAAACTGACATTGTGGCTGGCCAAGCCTTCCTGAAAAAAGCGTTTGGTGAACTAAACAAGGGCACAAGGTAAAAAGCAACGACATTGTCGTAATCCAGTTCAAAACGGCAATTGATTACTTTGCATCACCCTCCTGTTGAGTATGCACTCCACACTCGTCCACCACAAACACACGCTTCCTTGCTGTAGCATCATTTGAAACCCTCACCATCGCTCCAGTGTCTGTGGCTAACTCCAATCGGCGCTCGTGGCACGCAATGGCTGTGACCACTTCGCCTAGCTCCTCATAAACGATGCCTAGTGCAAGGTTGGCCTCTAGCTCTCCTGGTAGCCAGCCAGCCTCTTTAGATAAATGCCTAATTGTAGTGGAAGGAAGGGGGAATAGTGTTGCTGCATCTTTGGTGAATAAGCAAAGCCTCCTCCATCAATGTTGCAACTACTTCTTATAAAAGGTGGACAATTGAAGCATTTCAGTGTTTTAGTGCAACGTTGTAAAAGGATCAAACCAACAAACTGTCAGGGAGCAGTTTTAACCACTTACAGGCATTTCTGGAAGAAGAACTCTGCGGTACGCAAGCGCCCCATTTGCGCAAAGTACTTGGCCAACTGCTTGTATGCCTCGCACACCTCGTACACATCTCCCTGTTCCAGCGCTTCATTGGCGCGTACCTGCAGCGGTAATAATGCTTGCTCAAGTCACTGCTGCTTGCGAGCACAGCTTGTCTGTGCAGGGGAAGGAAAACCACAATGTGGCAAACAACCCAGCAAATTGATGCTTGGACGTTTTCTTTGGTTCATAATCCCCCTTAGATGCTCAACGCATAAGGCTCGTAGCTTGTTGCAAAAAATATGCTCATTAACGCACCAGCTGGTTTTTTAGGAGCATCAGGCTCTGTGGCGGTAGGTCGCCTGATGCTCCCGCTGCTTCCGGCACAGATAACCTTGGAGGCTGTTTTTGGTTCCCTTTCTGGTTCCCGGCTGGATGAGTGAGATGGAAGAAGTCTACAAACGCACGTGGCTTGCCCTCAACCAGCAGAGACACGGCAAGCGATTTCTTATCCTGCGTGAAACATGCGCAATGTTACATTGCCGGTTTGCTCTTGTAAGCATGTGCAGAGTTCAAGGGCAAAAAGTGGGATACTTGCAGTGTACATGTTGCTGCATTTTTCCATCAGTGTTAAGCCACGCTAATATGGGAGCAGAGCAGCTTCACACTTCTGTGTTTGCTTGCTTGCACGTTGAGTCTCAAGCACTGTGTTTGCCACGCTATGTGACGTACACCCACCTGCTTTTGTGCCTCCCTCATTGCCTCCAGCTCTGCGTCCTCAGCCTGTAAGATGGCTTCGTGGAGCTTTTCCTTGAATGTGCGCTTCTCAAGAGGCCTGCAGGGGGTGTGCGTACTGATTTTACTTAGAGCTGGGGCTTAGGAGCCAAGGCCGTAATACTCATGAGTGGGGGGGACCATGAGGCTCTCACTATCACACTATCCTATGCAACTTGGTGTCGGGGCCTTGCCTGAACATTTGCGTTTCTTTTCCTGTGCTCTTCCCAAATGGAGACATCTTCTCATTTGTCATGGCCAGTGTGGCCATCTTCAACTTATAGCTAAGAAAGCATCCTAGGACAGAGTGTCAGCGTCCATGCCGTTCTAATGCTGTCGAACTGCACATTTAGAGTTATTAATTTTGTATAAACAACAATTGTGTGTTGAACCACGGACCACCTCGAATGATTTGTTTTGACCAGAGCTGAGAACTGAAATGTTCACAAATGTTACTTAAGTATATATTAATGGTGGCAAGTGCAAATTGTTTGGGGCCGCGGTCAACAGAGTAGGCATGTAGGTGTAGCAGGGTGTGCCGAAGAGAGATCCACATGAGAAACTTAGGAGCTCTGAATCATTTCCTTGATGAGATGCACTCCTCAACAGAGACGCCCAACCTTTAAGACATGGGCATTTTGAACGCTCAAGCGTTCCTCACCCTCTCTGCGGGGGCTTCGGGGAGTCCCGTTTGGCTGGATGAACAGCAGATACTTTACGCCTTTGGAAATGGAGTCATTGCCCAGCACATCGAGAAGGGCACACAAGTGGGTCAAAACACACATGTTCGCAACACACAAATTAAATAAGGCTTGGCCCCCGGGACACACAACCTCACGACCTTTTTGTGTGCAATCGTTGTCTTTTTGTGCAGCGCCACGTTTTTGGGAAGGCGAACGCAGAGCTGGGTGCCTCGGCAGAAGCACCTATTTTTGCAGCCTGCGGCAGAAAACAGCTCATTGCCTTTGCCCAAAGTGGACTTGCGTCCTCTATTACCATTGCCTGCGCATCCACCCTACAACCTCAATGTGTCATCAAGGTAAAGGTATTCACTATTTGTGAGCCTAGTCACTCCTTTATATAAGGCGCAATAATTTGAGCAAGCCCCAAAAGCTCCATACTATTGCCTTATTCTACATAACACTTATTAGGTGTGAAAGGAAATCCTGCAACCCTTGAATGTTCCATAAATGTAGCCTTGACCAAATCCCAATTCGCAGGACCCAACACAGCAGCACGCACCCTGGGTGCACCTGTCTCTCTCTCACGACGGGACCCGCTTGGCAGCAGTAGGCAGCTATCCTGAGCATGTGCTACAGGTATGCCTTAAATATGGTCAGAAGGTTCAACCCTTTTTGCAGAACACTCACCTCATGCACACACACACACACATACGCACACATACACACGCACAGCATCATGATGAGTGCATTGTTTACGCAAGCGTTGTAAGCATCACCAAAAATATGTGCTATTGAAACCGTACACGCATGCAACTGGTGAACTCCAGGTGTGGGAGCTGCCACAGCCTCCTCCTCTCAAGCCTGGAGCTAAGCCTGACCCCACAGCCCAAGCAAAGTGAGTTGCATGTAAAACGCTTGCTCAGTTTGGATCCAATATGACTCATGCACATAAATCATTGCCTGGGTCAACACTCTACTTGCACCATCATACTGGTCTCGCCTGATGGTTTCTGTCCCGAAATCGCTGAACGCAGGCTGCTTGCCAGGGTGCCTTTAGGGCCACGACTGGTGCTCCTGCCTCCTAGTTTCTACCCCCTCAACCCAAATGTGTTAGCTGTGGGTGGGCCACACGCGGTCCGCCTCTTGTACTTAGAGCCTGCTGTGGAAGACAAGTTTGTCATTAGACAGGTGAGGAGGGGGGATCATAGTTTTGCGGTGTGCGTGTAATTATAGAACTGAACTACGTGTCATTGGTTACGTATTGTTGGGTAGGTGAGGGAGCTTTGCGGTGTGCTTGTAATAATATAACTAATAACGTGACATTGGTAAATAAAACCTAACTACGTGTCATTGGTTTCGTATTGTTGGGTAGGTGAGGGAGCTTTGGCGTGGTAAAGCTGTAGGCCATGACCATGTAAATAAATAAGTGTATGGTGTACTTGCGGTTCTCTCAGCAAGGAACCGTCCAAGCTCACAATCATATTCAAGCGTACATGCCGTGGTGGGCAACCCTACAATATATTGCTTATCTAAAAAGAGCTGATCGTTTAGTTGTATGGAGAGCAAAGCTTGCCTTCTGTTGAATACTAAGCACGCTACATCAACAGGTCTGGCCATTGAATTAAATTACACGCGTATGACCATACACCTGTATTTGTAAGAACCCCTGCAAAACCGTACAATATACATATATAATTCCGATTGACCTGTAAAATGAAGTGTGTAGAGGAGAGCAAGGACTGTCTGCTGTGAGTGCTGATGCTGCCAACGTGCAAGATTCCTTCAATGCATTCAAGCATCAGTATTTTGGGATGTTTGATGTTCAGATTCCCCCCCCTTGGTAGAATTGCAGTTGCAGTAGTGCAGGATGCAAAATGCCTCCCTTCTCCCTATGGACATGTCACTAAACATCCCGCACAAACTCCTTGAAGGACTTGGGTGTCTGCTCTTATAATTGCAGACTTAAATGGAGCGTCGGTATTTTGGTATCCAACAAGTGTGCAAGTCTTAAACCAAGGTGCACATGCAATGCCACCAGACACAACTTAGTGTGTGCCTCAAGTTAGTGTGAAAGGGTTACTGAAGTAACAAGCATGTTACTTACATGATTGAATATGGAGTCCCTGCTGTGCTTCCGACCTGCCCTCTGAAAATTTGTTGTCATCTGCATCTACTGGCTTGCAGTAAACGTTGCTCAAACCTTGAACAGCTGGTCATGTTATACTAACCACAATTTCTGATGGAATGCGGAAACGCAGTCAAATGTGGACCTGTCTGCCAAGAATGAAGCCCGACAGCTGTGCTCCATGGCATGGGCACCTTCAGGAGCATTGCTACTAGGAACATCAGGAGGCAAGCTCCTGGTAAGTATGTGTGTGTATGTGTATGTGTATGTGTATGTGTATGTGTATGTGTATG
>Ga0307945_1002864_pt1 | contig 14010 bp, 17 predicted proteins | sample OrgLakmetagen228_FD_201818 | JGI IMG/M metagenome (GOLD analysis project Ga0307945, IMG submission 201818) | Saline water microbial communities from Organic Lake, Antarctica - #228 | ecosystem: Environmental > Aquatic > Non-marine Saline and Alkaline > Saline | place: Antarctica: Organic Lake...
CATCATGAAGTGTATCATCATGAAGTGTGTACGCCATCATCATTGCTTTCTCAACCATGCTGGGCCTGGGAGGTGCATCTAAGTCAGTGCAGATGCATTTCAAATGCACAAATGTTACACACACATAAACACACACATAAACACACACACAACCATGATGCCGTCCTTACATGTGAGAGTGTGTGTGGTGTGTGCATAATGTCCTTCACCATTCATCATGCTGGGCCTCAGACGCTTCAGGTGCATTTAAAGCACACAACTGTGACATACACACATAAGTGCACACACACACGCACGCGCACACGTGCACACATACTCGCACGCGCACACGTGCACACACACACATACACACACAGATGGCTCAATGCTGCATGTACTTGCAGGAGTGTGGTGTATACACCAAGTCCTCCATAATGCTAGGCCTGGGGGAAACAGACGACGAAATCATTGACACCATGCTTGACTTGAAGGTGTGTACAAGTCCTCCATTGTTTCTGTTACTGGCAAGATAATGGGCGCGTGGCTGTGGGCGTTGGCTTGTGTGAGTGCGTATGTGTGTGTGCGTGTGTGTATGTGCGTGTGTGTGTATGTGTTGGTGCATGTGTGTATGTATGTTTGCGTGTGTATGTGCGTGTGTTTGTTGTGTGCAAGTATGTGTTTATACGTGTGTACCCTGCGTGGGTATGCATGTATGTTGGTGTGTGTGTTTGGTGTGTGGTGTGTATGTGTGCGCGTGCGTGCATGCGCGCGTGCGTGCGTGCGTGTGTGCGTGTGTGTGTTTGAGTATATGTGTTTTGATTTGGCCCAGCTAATCAGACGCAGCCACCAGAGTGCCCTGTTAGTGAACCTCAATATTTTCTGTGTGTTGTTGCAGACACAGACACCTCTGTGAGCTTTTCTGTGTGTTGTTGCAGACACCTCTGTGAGCTTTTCTGTGTGTTGTTCTTTTCTGTATGTTGTTGCAGACACAGACACCTCTGTGAGCTTTTCTGTGTGTTGTTCTTTTCTGTGTGTTGTTGCAGACACAGACACCTCTGTGAGCTTTTCTGTGTGTTGTTGTTTTCTGTGTGTTGTTCTTTTCTGTGTGTTGTTGCAGACACAGACACCTCTGTGAGCTTTTCTGTGTGTTGTTGTTTTCTGTGTGTTGTTCTTTTCTGTGTGTTGTTGCAGACACCTCTGTGTTCTTTTCTGTGTGTTGTTCTTTTCTGTGTGTTGTTGCAGACACCTCTGTGAGCTATTCTGTGTGTTGTTCTTTTCTGTGTGTTGTTGCAAACACAGACACCTCTGTGAGCTTTTCTGTGTGTTGTTCTTTTCTGTGTGTTGTTGCAGACACAGACACCTCTGTGAGCTTTTCTGTGTGTTGTTCTTTTCCGTGTGTTGTTGCAGACACAGACACCTTTGTGAGCTTTTCTGCGCACCAATGCCTTGCTGCTGAGCGATTACAATGTGCATGCGCAATTAATGAGTCCTGGCTGCGCTCTATTCAAGATTCTTACCGTTTGTGAAGTGTGAGCAGGCTTGTGCTCTCAGCTCTGACGTTAAATCTGTGTGAGCTCACGCGCACAATCTTTTCATGTGAAGTGTGCTTGCAGGTTTACGCATGCAATCCTGAAGGAGGGGCACACCACCCTTAGCATTCAGCTGAGCACACACACACACACGCGATCACACACACACACACACACACACACACACACACACACACACACACACACACACACACACACCGTCCGTGCCAGGCCGCTGCTTCCGTCAGCCAGTTCCCCGTCATATTACTTGCCGTGTCACACCACACAGACACACACACACACAAACACACACACACGCGCTCAGAAGGCTCACACAAATTTGGAAATTGAGCACCACACCTGAGCACCACACCTGAAGCTATCTGCGTGCACTTCCTTGCACACAATCCCTACCTTTGTACAGACACGCGTGCGCACATGCTCACATGAATCACACGTGTGTGCGCACATGCTCACGTGAATAACACGTGTGGTGCACATGCTCACGTGAATCACACGTGTGCGCGCACATGCTCACGTGAATCACACTTGTGTGAACGCACATGTGCTCTCACACATGGCTTGCACAGGATGTGGGGGTGGACGTCCTTGTGCTGTCCTTCCCATGCAGCTGTGTTCTTGACACACACAGTGTGCATGCGTGTATATGTGTGTGCTTCACACACACACACACACACGACACACACACACATACACACGCTTACGCACATTGCTTGCACAGGACGTGGGGGTGGACATCTTCACGCTGGGGCAGTATTTGCAGCCCACACCCAACCACCTGGACGTACAGGATTTTGTGACGCCTGAAAAGTTTGAGCACTGGAGGAGGTAAGGAAAAGAAGAATCAACGCCAGCCTGCGAGCGTGTGTGTGTGTGTGTGTGTGTGTGTGTGTGTGTGTGTGTGTGTGGAGGGCAAGTTACCGGGATGTGTGGTGCGGGTGTGGTGTGGGTACGTGTGTTTGTGTGTGTTTGTGTGGGTGTGTCTGTGTGTGTGCATGTGTGTATGTATGTGTGTGTGTCTCTGTGTGTGTGCATGTGTGTGTGTGCGTGCACGCATGTGTGTGTGTGTGCGCACACGCATGTGTGTGTGCGTGTTGTGTGTGTGTGTGTGTGTGTGTGTGTGTGTGTGCGTGCACGCATGTGTGTGTGCGTGTGTGTGTGTGTTTGTGTGGGTGTGGGTGTGTCTGTGTGTGTATGTCTAGGAACTTGCGGGAACAAAGAGAACAACTACGCAGGCAGTGGAAACCACTCTCCACAATGATTGAGGAAAAGAAAGTCACGTTGGAGAAACTTGCACTGCATGACCTGTTTGTGCAAATGTGCCAACATGTGAAACTGTACGATTTTATCAACAAAAAGCTTATGTTTTTGTAGTATCATGTATTATGTCTTGTGTACGCGAGCGTTTAAACAATGGTTTGGATTCTACGCATCATTTTATCGTTAACAATTTCTACGTTTCAAGGTCTACAGCATTCAAACCAAAATCTATCTTTTGTTGCTTGTGTTACATTGCAGTGCATACCTTGTTTTCATGAGTGCAGATGCATGTCTGATGAAGTGTTCATTCAGTTTGTGTGTCAATTACTTTAATCTTATGGTAATACAGATTAACATCTGCCAGAGGTTTGTCTGTATAGCCTTTTTAGATGGTCCCCATGGCTCCAACGAGGATCACGCGAAGCCTGACTTCCCTATTTCCTTGTCTGTTTAGGTTGGCAATAAGCATACTGTGCTGTGCTTTTGCTTTTTGGAGTTGGGGATCAGGTCTAGTGTCTTCACAGGATTTAAACTCAATCAGGTGAACCTCCCACTGGTTTGGATTCGGTTTCTTGTCTTTAGCAAGCTGTTGAAAATTTGAGTTGCGGGTGGTTACGCGAGAGGAGCACACTGTGCTAGGTAAAAATGGGATGGCGTCAGGACAAGAAGAGGCTTTTAAAGCATGTGCTGTTAGTTTTGGTAGCAACCTAGAGGGCAGTGTTTTGTTGGCAGTGTTTTCCAGATCTAGGAACAGTAAAACATAATAAGTAAAGTCGAAGTTTATAGAATAAATGGGAAGGAAGTAGTGGACTCCCGCTATGCAGCTTCTGGTCCCTTTCTTTGAAAGCATCTGCTACTGGTATGCTGCTTTTGTACTTTGCACTCAACCTTGTTGTGTGCTTCCTCAGGTATGGGGAGAAGGTAGTGGGCTTCCGCTACGTGGCTTCTGGGCCCTTGGTGCGCTCATCCTACAAGGCGGGCGAGTTTTTCCTAGAGGCTATGATTCACAAGGACAAGGCGCACGCGCAGGGCACTATGGTGCTGGACTGAGGAGGGTGCCCTTTTGGTTGAGCAGTGTGGGGTGTCCAAGGACAGTCTGTGTCTGTGCATAGGAACAAATATAAAGAACGTTGAACTGTACTGTGTTTGTGTATTCATTACGGCATATAATAGACAGGGTTTGTAAGCTGCCTGTCTGTTGTGAAGCGCGGTTGCTCTGCCTTGGCGGCCTTGTACAAAGTACAGAGGGTACTGGCTGGATTGAGAAGACGTGTAGTTTGTGGTGTAAGCTAGACGGCTGTTACAGAATTCTGAGTAGTTGTGTTCGTTTCTGGGACTGAGTTGTTGTGTTCGTGTCTGGGACTGAGTTGTTGTGCTCGTGTCTGGGACTAGTTTTGCCCTCCTCTTTGTAATTACCTAAACCCTAATCTCTAATCGCCCGCAAATAGGCAATACGGCACATACTTGAACAAAATTTCTTAAAGGTCGCAAACCTGGTCTGATTTCTCTCATCAATCTAATTGCCCGCAAACAGGCAATACGGCTGCATTCATTTTGCCGTAGCTCTGTAGCGTATCGGTTTTTCAGTGCCGATAGACTTTCTGAAGGCATCAAGCTGGAATGCCAGTAAACCTTGTGAACCTTGTAAAGGTGAAGGAACAGTGCACCTGAGATTGTTCAACGAAATGGTTGAGCGAGCTGACAATGGTTACAATGGGGGGACCTTCAGCCAGGTTGCTTGGCTGGCATGGCACGAGATTGCATCGCGTGTTAGAGGAAGATCGCTGTTTCGCAGGGCACCCCCAAAGTCTGGTCACAGCATGACAAGCAGCAACCCGAAAGCATTAAACAGTACAAACAAAGAGTACAAAGGTTTTCAAAAAATGTCTTCATTCAGTCAAGAAAAGCGACTGCCAGCCAAGGTGAATTAAGGTTAATTGCCTCAAAGGGCATCTCAGCGAAAGTTTGGAAAAGCCTGCAACCACATCTGGCTAAACGAAAGAAACAGCAGGTGCACATCGATGCTGCGCCACAAGAAGAGAGCTAGAACAGCCAGAGACTCTTCCTGTCCTACGAGGAAACCTATGAGGCACTCCAATCACTGACCCTACGAGGAAACCTATGAGGCGCTCCGGACACTGATGGAACTATAGGTGAGTGTTGCACGCAAGCTTCCTACGTAGTCAACCCCGCCACAGACACGTGGCAAACTCAATCCATGGCAAACTCAATCCATAGCTGGCCAGTATGCGCTACATCGTGCAACGCTAGCATGCACATCTTTCATCTGCTTGCCCCACGTGAAGTAGGCTGCACACCAGACGGCTTCAGCTGAAGCTGTGTGGTGCACAGCCTGCCTGACATCAAGCTGCTGCATGAGCTTGCCAGCACAAACAAGCCGGTGGGGCCGAGCTGCCTGGCATGCCTGCTTCGGGTCTTTTAGCGTGAGACGGGCTTTCTTCCACCTGGATGCAATGGACAGTATGGTTGCTCATGTTAGATAATGCGAAACAATTGTGCGATGGACTGCCACAAGGGCTAAATTCAGGAGATGCTGGGCCCCAAGGGCAGGAGGTCAGCCTCATAACAACTTATGCATTGTGAGCAGTGCATCGGTGACACTCAGTGTAGGCGAAATCATCTCTTAATATTTCATGAGCACACATACTCGGAGGCATTGTTGGGGGCAACCGCTATGTCTGTGGTGGGTGATGGCTGTTGTGGTATCTCTCTTGTGTGGTTGCTTGTGTGGTTGCTTGTGTGGTTGCTTGCATGCAACTCACCTTTGGTCGTCCATCAGCCATTGGAGCGCCTCACAGGTGTCCTCATGGTTTCGGGAACATGTGTAGGGTTGGCCAGAACCGTATATATACACCGTATATGACCGTATACTCGGTGATTTCCCTGTCAAAAGTACCTTATATACACCGTATATATATGGTTCTGGCCAACCCTATACATGTGGGGTGTTGAGGGTCTTGAACAAAACGCCATTGCATCCCAAGAACACGGAGAGTTTAATGCAAGGTGTCAAATGGATACAGCGCTGCTTGAGGCCCCACACTTACCACCTGGGTAGGGTTGGCCAGAACCATACATTTATAGGTATATACGTGTAAATACAGTATTTTTAGCAGGGAAGTCACCATACATACGGTCATATACGGTGCAGATATACGGTTCTGGACAACTCTACTCCGGGGCATACGGCTCCTAGGTTGGTAGAAGCGCAGCGCACATTGCTTTGGTTGGATTAGGCCCACAACCTAGAGCACGGCAAGTTGTGCTGGACAGAACAACCTTCCATACTCCAGGTGTTGGGGAGAAAACAACATGGGGAATCTTCCAGCACACCTCGATTCAACTCAGAAAAAAAAGCTGTCAGATCAGGGTGAGCCCCTTCCAGTGAGCACTGATTGCGGTACAAGGCATATGACAAGCTTCTATAATGAAACTTTGCTTTCGCATTCAAGCCAGATGACTTGACGAAATGAGTTGAATAAGCATTGATTATAGAAGTGCCAAATGCTGAAAGTAGCCGATGGTAGGTCTGTACAAAGAGTTGTAGCAAAACACCCCTTGCTAGGCAAAGGCCTGAGCAAAGTAATTGACAGCCGACAACGGTACAAGGCATATGACAAGCTTCTATAATAATTCTTTGCTTTCGCATTCAAGCCAGCCAGTAGAAACCACCAAGTTACAAACCATTCTTGCGTACATTGGTGACAATGTCTCGCACTTTTTTCCGCAACCCTCTCAGTTCTGGCACACGAAGGCCAACCATTTGCGCCGTATGTCAGAACTGAGAGGGCTGTGGAAAAAGTGCGCGACATTGTCAACAAGGCCTGCAACCAAAATGGGAAGGAAAGCAATGAAAGCAATACATGACATGTGAAGAACAGCAGGCGTTCAATCATGCCTCGTACAAACAAGGCATCATACACACACTGGCGTGTCACCATCAGTTTCCCCACTAGTTCAACCCAGTGGGTGACTACTGGTACCTGCGTCACCATTCCTGCGAGCAAATGGACACGCGCGTATGTGTTTATTTGTATGTAGTGTGCTTGTGTATGTGTGCATGCATGTATGTGTACGTGTCTGTGTCCGTGTGTCCCTATGTCTGTGCGTGCGTGCGTGCGTGCGTGCGTGCGTGCGTGCGTGTGTGTGTGTGTGTGTGTGTGTGTGCGTGTGTTGTGTGTGTGTGTGTGTGTGTGTGTGTGTGTGTGTGTGTGTGTGTGTGTGTGTGTGTGTGTGTGTGTGTGTGTGTGTGTGTGTGTGTGTGTGTGCGTGTGTGTGTGTGCGTGTGCGTGCATGTGTGTGTGTATGTATGTATGTGTGGTGTGTTTGTGTGAGGGTTAGTTTGGCCAGAGTATTGGAACAGTGCGGGGAAGCACTCACCGGTCAGTTGACCAGACTACTGGGCCGTAAATTTATTTCAATTTAAGATTCGGTGGCTTGTAATTTGCCAAACAAAAAGGCAGATCGTTTGGTCGATCCCATACATTTTGCCAAAACCAATTTTGTCACAGGACATTTTTTATTTTTGCGCGAATTTGTGAGAAAGTTATCACTGTGGCATTGCCTTGGAGGAGAGGAAACATGCCTGATAATACTGAGTCTGACCTTTATGGAGTTCTGGGGCTCACAAGGAACGCCACAAGCATCGAGGTGCCTGTGCTCTTTTTGGATTGGATCAGGGATCGTCAGCACCTGGTCGTCTGCTAGCATCGCTGGTGCACTATCTAGGCAAAATGATCAGGCTTTGTCACCCGTCAGTGGTTGCACGATTTGCCCCTGAATGGTTAATACATCATCTCTCTTTTTTGAACACTCCCATACAAACCTTGATAATTCCACACGTGCGAAAGCCTGTACCTTCTATCTACCTAAACAACGTGCGTGCAGATCAGGAGGGCTTACAGGACATTAGCCACAAAGCATCATCCAGGTGTGGACCAATTACATAGCCATAATGGCTAAAAATATACAGCCTGTTATGACACTCTCAAAATGAAGCTGGATCTCTCTGAAGAGGCTCTTTTGTGTGTGCCTCTCCCTGCAGACCGTGCAGGAGCCGATGCACCTGACGCTGCTGATCAATTTGCGGCCATCCAAAAGGCATACGAGGTATGTGAGTATGTACGAGGAAGATGGTGTACCTATACATCAGCCTCCTACAAACTAATGCATCTGAAAAGGGCGCAACTTCAACTGGACAGGATGTGAGATGCTTTACAGTGCAACCCGCTCTTTTGTTAGTGTTCTTGGAACTGGCAAGTTAATAAGAAATGTGCTCAAGTATCTCTTTGTATTACATTTGCATAGTCACGTCCTTGTAGGAGTTGGATGCTTGGAAGTTCTTTTACAGCTAAATGCAAGCCACGAGGATCAGCATCACTACTTTTGGCCGGCTTGCAGGTCCTTTCTGACAGCCAAAAGCGGGCATTGTATGATGCGACAGGGACATGGGAGAGGGGCGCAGAGGAAGATTTGTTGGAGAGCTTTGCGGGCGGTAAGCATTGCACAATGTGTAGAATGGAGAATGAAAAAGTGGGCAGGATATGAACTGGTGGCGACACTGCAGAAGGTTTTGAAGTGCGCGTGTACGATGAAAGTGGTGGTAATGAACGATGAAACCGGTGGTAAATATTCAGGGGGAAGGGAGCAGGTGGATAAGATGTGTGTTTTTCCAGTTCTGAAAGCACGAAAACGCTTCAGATCCCAGAAAACATTCGAGGTAAGTAACTGGGACTATTTTTTGTGCTAAGAACCATATGCCGCCGAGGCAGGGCAGGAACGAGTATTGACAACTTAAACATGGCGGTTCATTAAAGAGCGTTCAGCAAAATGTCACTCTGACTGCGTAAAGGAAAGAGAAGTAGAAAAGAAATGAACGGCAGTCAGCGCTTCACAAAATGATTGCTCACGTAGATCCAAAACAAGAGCACTCAATTCTGTTTGCACCTTTAGTTTGGTACACATTGTCTATCATGCTTCTTTCTGTATCTTTGCTATATTCCTGGATCTGTTCAACAGCAATCAGGGAATTATGACATGCGCTTGCAGGGAGCTTCAAGGATCGAATGAAAGGAGCAGCCCTGAACGACATGAGCCGTCCTGGTCTAGATGCTCTCATTGCCAAACAAAGGGCCCCAGGCCCTGCAAACTCACACAGCTCTGGCTTTGAGGTGAGATCTCTTCTGGGTCATTGGGGTGAGATAGAGCGATGCGCTGTGCTGGCCTAGATGTCCTCTTGCTGAACAAAGGGCCCCAGGCCTCAAACTGGCTTTGATGCAAGATCGGTGGGGTGGGGCTTGCGGAAGGAACGATCAAGGTTCTAATCAGACTTTTGCACGGGCTACATTGTTTCCTCTGCCTGACTCATCCGTGTTGAAGAAGATCGTTGGTCTTTTTTGGCCACCAAGTCACCGTTGTCTCCCAACTTATTTATTGCAAACCGACAGATGCATATGGTGTACATGTATGCCTGCCTTCTTGCTGACACCAAAAAACAGATGCATATGGTGTACTTGTATGCCTGCCTTCTTGCCGACACCTAGAAACAGAAGGCTGCAGAGCACAGCACCATGTTCAGCGTGCCAACGTAAGGAGTAGATAGATTGTTGTGCTGAGACTTATACTTTGCAGTGACAGTGATTTGCTATGACAGTGATTTGCTATCTATATTTGTAGAGATTCGCCTTCTCTCTTGCATGAAAGCATGAACATTGGTTGTGGATGCCAGATCTGTTACACAAATGGGGCCACCGAAGCTTTGATCACTGTTCCGTGTCACTTTGCAAGCGTGATCCAGACAACAAAAGTACCTCAACCTTTGCAGGTGCAATCAGCCAATAAGGCACACAGGCTCACAGGCACCCACTTTATTCAAAGGCACAAAACCACAGAGCACCCACTTAGCGGACATAGCCTCCCTAGATATTATCATACATCTCATCCACTATGCAAAGTATGAGCAAACACACCATTTGTTTTGTCAGCACAACTCACTAACTTACGACCGCCAAAACCATCAACTGCCCAGGCCTGGCTCAGGGCTCGTGGAGAGGAGCAAGGCAGCCTGTTCAATGCAGACAGTGTTGCTGAAGCCTTTGGTAAGCTGTTCTATCTGTATGCTAGATCCTGCTGTATGCTAGATCCTTGTGCTGGTGCTAGCTAGTGATGGTGTTAGCTAGTGCTGCTGCTAGCTAGTGATGGTGTTAGCTAGTGCTGGTGCTAGCTAGTGATGGTTTTAGCTAGTGCTGCTGCTAGCTAGTGATGGTGTTAGCTAGTGCTGGTCCTTGTGCCAGTGTGTCAGTCCTGGATTATGATGCTGGCCCTAGGTACTAGCGAGTGCTGTTTCCAGTGCTGGTCCTAGCTAGAGCTGGTCAGAGGCTGGTCTGTCAGATCAAATTACGGTCACTGCAAAGTATAAGACTCAGCACATCTACTGATACTGATCAAATCCAGAAGATAAATTTTATCAATAAGACTGGCCATCCAGCTTATTGAACAAGACATAAAGAAACTCTCAACTGTCAACGAACTTAACTGCTCCGTCACACGATTCGTCGCTGCCAACGATTGGGCGTGACAGGTCTTAGCTTCAAGAAAAATGCTATACTTCCAATTTGGAACTTAAGCCATGACACTACTTAAACACCCACTCAATCAACTCGATAACGTTTACGCGGACATGTGTGCCTGTCAAATGCCTTACACATTCCCTACACATGTATCAATAGTTCCAACCTTTGTAGCAGTGCCCCTGCCTAGCAGTGCCCCATCCATGGCTTGCTCCCTGCATGTGTATCATATAGAATTTAAACTACATGTGTACCATAAGAAATTTAAACGGCATGCGTATCATATAATTTAAACTACATGTACAATGACTTCTGCAGGCGTCCCCTGCTCCTCCTACTTAGCGGTGCCCCTGCCTGCAGCTGAGGTGTGCACCGTGCGTGTGAGCAACAGCATGAAAACGTGCGATTTAATATGCACACGCTAAACACTTGTGCAGGCGTCACCCGCTCCTCCTACACAGCGGTGCCCCTGCCTGCAGATGAGGTGTGCACCGTGCGTGTGAGCAAAAGCATGAAATCATGCGATTTAATATGCACACGCTAAACACTTGTGCAGGCGTCACCCGCTCCTCCTACACAGCGGTGCCCCTGCCTGCAGCTGAGGTGTGCACTGTGCGTGTGAGTAAAGCTGGCAAGCCGTCTGACGTCATGGAGGTGACCGCCTGCAGCCTCCCTCCTGCGCTTGAGTGGGGATGTGTGCTGGTGGAGTGGAGGTTAGTGCGTGTGTGTTTGCATGTGCATGTGCGTGTGCTGGTGGAGTGGAGGTGGTGTTTATAAATCTATTATCGCACCTTTAATATAAACCAGTGGAAGTGGTGTTTGTAAATATTTTATTATAGATCAAACAGAGGTGGTGAAGCAGCATGGCTGTGCGTGAATTACTTGCAGCATTTTACCTTACTTGATGCCTGTAGGACAGGGAAATGGTTGTGGTGATTGTTATGGATGTAGGCATACCCTTTTCTGTGAAATCGTTTTACGGCACTCGGTATTCGGTACCAAAGTGGCTTTCTTTATCTTAATTAAAGTGGGGAGTGGTTTCCAATGCCTGAGTAATGTTTCTTTGCTTTCATACCCTTGCAATCACACACACAAACACACTCCGTGTCCTGTGCATTGATTGCAATCATATAGACCATAAACCAACCGATTTGGCTAGGGTGCCCATTCTGTACACCTGCACCCAGTTTGAAAAGGTACATTTCTCAAGCAAAAACAGGGTGAATTCGAGGCATTTAATACAATTCCTCGCAGCAACTCTTGCTAGCATGCCCATGCCCATCACCCGCATGCGTAACACCTCTTACTCCTGCCAGGTACGCCCCCATCAACCCAGGAGACCTTTACTCCTGCAGGACGGGAGGCACCTATGGCTCTGACTCTGTAACCCTACCTTACGTGGGGGGCCATGACGGTGTGGGCGTTGTGGCCAAGGTGAGCTGCAGTCAACATATGCCATTTCTATGCTTTGTGCGATATATATATCCACGTAACAATGACGATGTGGGTGTTGTGGCCAAGGTGAGCTGCAGTCGGCTGCGTGGTTTTCGGTACCTGTCTTCAATTCTCAACAGCAATGCCTAATGTTGTGGACCTTGACGGTGTGGGTGTTTTGGTTGGATCTAGGCACAGGGTTCTGTGTCAAATTACTAACTGGCTTCATCTGCTTTTGCATATTTTATTCCTAGTTAAATTCACGTGTCGCAGCACATTAGATGGTTGATGATTGATGAAAACCGCCAAGGCACAGAATGATTTGACTCTTGTGCTTATATATCTGCACAATGACGTGGTGGTGATGCAGGCAACTCCTGTACTGAAATGTCCACGAGATGACGTGGTGGTGATGCAGGCAACTCCTGTACTGAAATGTCCACAAGAGGACGTGGAGGTGATGCAGGCAACTCCTATACTGAAATGTCCACGAGATGACGTGGTGGTGATACAGGCACCTAAATTTCCACATTATGGTGTGGTGACGATGTGCGGACAGTCCTGGCACTGAAATGTCCTTATTATGTTGTGGTGAAGATATGTGCACTAAAATGTCCGCATTTTGATGAGAGAGTAAGTGATGCAGGCACCGCGTACACTCAAATTTTAATGTGATGATGCGGTGGTAACAAAAGACACCTGAAACGTTTGATTGGTGATTTGCAGGTGGGGCCGGGTGTGAAGAACCTTTCTGAGGGTGACGTCGTGCTGCCCGCCCACACATTCATGGGCACGTGGGCAAGCGCATGTGGAAACGTCAAAGAGAATGATCTGATCAGACTGCCCCCCCACCTCACGCAAATGATCACTGATCGGTAAGCTGGGCGGTTTTATTTACATGCGATCTGAACCGTGTTGGAGGCTAGGCATAAGAAGGCAATTTAAATAAGTACAAAGCCGAAAATCTTTTCAATTTGCAGCAAACGCTGTCTAGAACCAAGCCACTAGCCATTACCACATGCCCAGATCACTGTCTTAAAAATATGACGGCTGCTTGAGTTTATTTCGGCAAGTGAGTAGGGGTTGGCTACAATTGTGCATGTACACAGAGCATATTAGGACTGTCCCTGCAGTAAACCCTGTACTACAGCTGTCGTAGATTTGTGGATCTGGCTGCACCTAATTGAGTTTCCAGGCTGCAAAGAGTCAGAGAGGTGTGCATTCCCCTGTCCTATGTGTGTGCATGACTAATATGCAATATTTGTGGTGCATCAAGCAGCACCATAAGCACATGGCCAACAATGCCACGAAACCTCCCCCTTATTCAAACTCATGCATGCACAATACGTACGCATACACACAAAAACCAACAAGCACGCACACACACAAACCAACAAGCACGCACACACACACACACACACACACACACACACACACACACTCTAACAAGCACGCATGCACACACACCCACAAACCAACAAGCACGCACACACACACACACAAACCAACAAGCACGCATGCGCACATGCATATAGTGCTGTGGATCCTCCCCCAGAAGAACTGGCAGAGGCACAGTCCCTCAGAGATAACAGCTGGGAAGAAGTCGCAGGCGCTGGGAAGAATACGGCCAACTCTGTTTCAGGAACCAGCGCAAAGCTCAATACTGCGTCAAAGGCAGGAGGCAGCGGCAGTGGACGTGTGGGCATGGAGATGCTAGGTGTGTGTGTGTGGTGTGTGTGTGTGTGTGTGTGTGTGTCTGTGTGTGTGTGTGCGTGTGTGTGTGCCCGTTGTGTGTGGACATGCCAGGTGTGTAGGTCTCTGGGAAGGGGTAAGGTGTGTGGATGTCATGTGTGTGGATGCTAGGTGTATGGGTGTTGTGCTGTGTGTGGACATGCCAGGTGTGTGTGCGTGTGTGTGTGTGTGTGCCCGTTGTGTGTGGACATGCCAGGTGTGTAGGTCTCTGGAGAGTGGTATGGTGTGTGGATGTCATGTGTGGAGGTGCTAGGTGTGTGGGTGATAGGTGATAGGTGCGTGAGCATGCTATGTGTGTTTTGAAACAGCAAGAAGAGGTAACTTATGAGTTCAGTGTGAAACACTTGAACTCAGGTTCTTGAAGTGTAGCATAAAGTGAGATGTTCTCACTTTCTGCTTTTCTCCGGTTTCTGCTTCCCTTCTCCATTCTTTTTATTCCTTGGAGA
>Ga0307945_1002867_pt1:0-12500 | contig 14005 bp, 16 predicted proteins | sample OrgLakmetagen228_FD_201818 | JGI IMG/M metagenome (GOLD analysis project Ga0307945, IMG submission 201818) | Saline water microbial communities from Organic Lake, Antarctica - #228 | ecosystem: Environmental > Aquatic > Non-marine Saline and Alkaline > Saline | place: Antarctica: Organic...
AAAAGGGGGTCCAATCCAAAAAATACACGTGACGTACAATACTTTTTTTTTTCCACCCTCCTGTAGGGGGGGAGGTTTGACCGAATCTGTTGGAAGGACTTCGGGCCTGAATACCTCCGCGGCCAGGCGTCTGTTCCGCGTAAGATTCTGTAGACAATTTAACTGGCCTGGCTTTAATCTGTGTGTCTAGGCTCTAGTCTGTGTGTCTAGTTTCGCGGCGAGATGTGATGGTCGAACTTTTGACAACGATAAGGGCTGGAAAGTGGCACGTTGTGACGGCGTCAAAATGCAGAAATTTAGTGTTTCAGTTCTTACTTAAAAACCGTTTAAAATTTCTGCAGTTTCCATGCGCCGTGATTTTCTGTGGCTGCATGGAGGCTGACGAGAAGGGATTTTGGTCGGCAATTTATGATGCAGTTTATGCCACTGTTATGCACTATTGCTTTACAGTGCAGTTACGAACTTGAATGAATTTTGGGAAGCTCTGGCAGTGACAAAGGCATAAGCGCCGCATGCAGAATTTAACCTGGAGGACTGAAGCGTCTTTATATGCGTCTTTTGGTATAGATGCCTGGACTGTTTTGCAAAATACGGCAAGTTCAAAGGACGTATTTGGTAGATTCTGACAGTGAAGGCAGTGGAGCTCTATGCAAAAGGGATTGGACACATGGGCAAAGGTCTTCAGGGTTGCACAGACAGGCAATGAAGGCGTGTAAAAAGGGAAAACACAAAAAAAACGTGAGTCATTTATAAGGTTGAAATTTGGGCGGGCGGCACGCCCCTCTATTGATAATAGTACTGGAAAAAGCACGACTTTCAAGGAAAAGTCGAGCAGCGTATTCAACAGTGCACTTCCCCCTTCCAGAGAAGCGAGCTTATCGACTTTTGTATAAAAGACGTGTTAGAGGGACCGAGCGTTGTAAATGGTGCCACAATATTCACCAAGCTTTACAACTAGCATATACACCTAAGCATACAGCTGTCAACAATGCCAGGCCTCCATTGAAACACATTGCTTCCATCGCAGTGCCCCTTATTCTTCATTGGACAGGCACGTGCAAGGAAGGGCCTTGGTAAGAAAAGTTGGTACTCAACATTTAAATACAAGGCGTAAGCCACCTCATATTCCGTTAAAGCGGCAGCCTAACCTTGATGCAATCTGTTAGAGAGTAAGTGTAAGCCTGCCAGCAGCGTTGCCACCAGCCATTTGCTTGATTCCTGTCTACGGCTCTTTGAGACCTCTGAGAAACTGCAATCCTACGCAGAAAGTCCAACACCTTGGACCCTAAATCCTATTCCTACATCGTAAGCCCCACAACTTAAACCCTAAATCCTTCTCCTACATTGTAAACCCTACTGCACCTTAGACCTTAGACCCTAAGTCCAAGTCAGGATGGGACCCTCACCAAGCATACAACAAGCCACCCACCCACCCACCTTCCTTCTTCACTTTCCCACTGCCGGCAGCTTTACTTGCCGCTCGCTCCCTGTCTGTGGCCCCTCCGGAGAACTCAGCTATCATCTTTGCCGCAGTCGCAGCTGCTTCTGCATTCTTGGCCACAGGTGCTGCTCCTCCTTTCCTGCTGGGCGTGGCTGCAGATGTAGTGGAGGCAGCCAAGGCCTCACTGCCAGGCGGCTTCCGAACCTGCAGGGAATTAAAGTGAAAGAGCGTGGTTTGAAAACTAATTTCAACTTTGATGCTACTTCCAGGCCGGTTCTGTTGCAGCCACATACTGCGTGATGTGGAGCAAAAGAGCAGGGTTTAAACTGAATTTGGCTATTTCTGGGTCGGTTCTGTATCTCAGTCATGTACTGCGTGACGTGGAGCAAACGAGTTTGGTTTAATTTGGGTTCGTCTGGTGCTACTTGTAGGTCTGCTTTGTATCTTAGCCAAATCCTGTGTGAAATGCAGCAAATGAACAAAATTTGGCTCGACCATGGTGCAGGTTCTAGGTCTGCCTGTATCTCAGACAGCTCATGCTTAAAAGCAGCGGGTGGATTTAAAAGACAGAACATGTCAATCTAATAGCATGATAGCACCAGGAGCAGAGCGGGAGAGGCAAGCCAACCATCAACAGTTTGTGTATACCTATGCACGGTAGATAGAAGTATGTGGCCAGCTGTGCTTTCCAGACCAAAGGCTTGTTCCAGGCAATGGAACATTCATGCAGCGCTAGGTATGCAACTACCAAAAGATGACTAAGGCTCGTACCTGGAGCCCCCAGTGTTCAGGAGCCTCCACCTCCAGCCTATGCGGGTTGTAGGTGCTTTGTTTGGGGGCCGCCTTTGGGTTTGCCTTCAGAATCACTGGCTTACGCAGACCAGGCTTTGCCCCTCCTCCAGCTGGTGCATGCCCTGCACAAGTAAAAAGACACAGCCGTTTGAGCGCCAGCTCATATCCATGGTTTGCGCTTTGGCCCCCCAATAAAATTTACAAACACCCTGGATTAAGTGTACAGCAAAGAGGCGCTACGTAATGAACAGCGCCTCAAGTGGGAAAGGCTGCACACCATCTCCAGCTCGTTATGGCCTTGCAAGGCACGCAGTAGAAAGGATCAAAAGAACAGGTGCTTGAGCACCGACCCCCTCCTCACTCCACAGACCTCTCCTCTCTTCTGGCTTGCACATCTTATGCAAAGGGCAAGAACCAAAAATCCTCACTTCCTCATCCTTGTATATGACAATCTTTGCATTTCTCAAGTTGTGCACCTTGCTTTAGAAGCTCAAACCCAGAAACAGAACAGCACAATCGCCTTGTGTTTGCTACAGAATCGACAATCGACCATCATTCACTGCCTGTACCCTCCCCTTCCTACAACGTTTACTGAATCTGACTAGGCTAACTAGCTTGCACCGCACTGAAAACACACGTCCTCCACCCTCTGGCTCAATACATGATCTCCAAACTTCAGCACACACTCGCATACACACGCACGCGCACACACATGCACGCACACACAGAACATGCACACACACCTGCTCGACCATCCTGTTCAGAAACACCTTTGTCGCCCCCTTCCTCCCCATCATCCTCGACCTCCTCCACAAAGCAAGCTGCCGCTTCTGCCTCCTTCTTCTTCTTAACCGCGATCACAACGGTAGCCTCTCGACGCTGGCGTTCAGCATCCATGGCGACCTGAGCTGCTTGCTTTGCTTCCTGCACACGCAGTTCAGTGAGGTTGAAATCTCGACCTGACTGCCAAAACAGAGTTGCTGGGCAGCGATGCTGACTTGTTTGCGGTTAAAAAGTAGAAAGCATGAGTAACTCAAGGTAAGAACTAGGAGGAGGCTTGGCAAAGTCACACAAATTAGGGCAAATGCAGAGAATCATGTAAGAATACATTTCGTTATCTGGTTCTGGTTTCTTTTGAGGTTTGCTCCATTTTGCAGGCACATAAAAATAATAACGCAACATCATTGCACAGCTACAGCACTGACTTTTGCTTAGCGCAGTAAAATAATATGGGTTGGACCAAACCAAACCAATCATACACATACACGGTGAACACGGTGTACTTCAGCAGGAGAAGCGCCATACTTATAATCACATCTGGTGTGAACACGGTTCTGACCAACTTTAAAAACACAGCAATACCTTTCCGTGGGGACTCAACTAGGTTCTCTGTACCTGCGCTGCCTTTGAGCTCGGCTGAAGCCAACCGTCTGGGTCAGCAATCTTCAAAAGCCGTTCCGTGCGTGCAAGCTGAGTCTGAGCGTCCTCTAAGGCATGCTTCAGTCGTTTTAACTGCGCATGCGGCCACAACGCACAACGTTTGATGAAGTTCGGGCTTCTATTCCTGTTGTAAGGCACATAGCCAGCACAAACTCCTTATTTGCAAATTTTCAAAAACTTACAGTGATTGATGCTTAGTGGAAATCTATAGAACACACAATTATTAGCTCAAAACACGCATACACACACAGAAAGCAAGCAAGAGAGAGAGAGAGAGAGAGAGAGAGAGAACGAGAGAGAACGAGAGAGAGATAGAGAGAGAGAGAGAGAGAGAGACTGGTTAAAGGTGTTGTACTTGCGCGCCTCTTAGCATGAGCCCAGGCATGTTCTTGTTACTCGCACATACACAAACACACAAGCATGCAGTAAACATACGCATACACACACAAGCACACAACACACACACACACATTTAGCAATTCGTTTTGAAGCTCACCTTCTCATCATCCAGCTGCACTGCCATGCTACTCATGAAGGCATCCAAACTGTCATCGACAGCAGCACCCTCACTGGTATTTCCAGCACCATTAAACACAGCAGGAGGGGGTCCAGCCTTGCTACCTTCTGCGTCAGATTCAGCAGCAGCCTCAGGCTCAACTGTGCTCGCACTTGAGGACACTCCAGCAGCAGATGCTCGGCGCTCTGCTAAGACTGCCTCTTCACTACCCGCTGACACTGACGTCTTGCCAGCTGCTGCTGCTGGCGCACTTCTGCTGCCCTGTGCTTGTTGCTGCTCACTGAGTGGTGCTGCTTCTGAGGATGTGCTCATGTCCATAGGAATGGGCCCTGCCCCTATGGTGGCTTCATTGGCTTCGCCCAGCGTTTCACTTGAAATGGCAGCAGCGCCTGGAGCCTTCTGAGCCTGCAGATAAAAGGCATGGGGGGAGAAGGTAAAAAATAGTCAGAGCGTGTATATATTTGAGTATACATGTCTACACGCGCGCAGAGGAGGTCGCAGGAGGATGCAGAACCGGCATGTATATGTAGTAGACAGCGAACAAGGGAAAGGGGCTGGCAACTACCATGTTTGCTGCACAATTGCACGCCACTGAACATGCATACGATAGCACATAATTGCAAAAGCACACACACACACATAAACAACTGCATGCCACTCCACATGCACAAGACAGCTCATAAAAGCACAAACACACACACATCAATAGGGTTGGCCAGAACCATATATATACGGTGTACCTACGGTATTTTTGGCTTGGAAATCACCAAATATACGGTGTATATATACGTATATATACGGTTCTGGCCAACCCTACACATAAACAACTGCATGCCACTCCACATGCACAAGAGCACATGAATGCACAAGCACACACACACACATAAACGACTGCATGCCACTCCACATGCACAAGACAGCTCATAAATGCACAAACACACACACATAAACAACTGCATGCCACTCAACATGCACAAGACAGCACATAAATGCACTAACACACATCACACACATAACACACATAACACGCACTCATGCATCCACCTTTGCCTGCATTGCTAAGGCTTGCTCCTCCTTTGCCACATCAGCGGCCAACTTCTGGATGCTCTCTTTCAGCACCTCCCTGGCATTTGCAGAAGAAAACACGGTTGCAAAACAATGAACCAAGGGTCATCATGGCGCAGTTATACATTCATTTATACATATGGCAAGCGATACATACACATATAGAAACGCTACACAGAATTAATGGTGTTAGAATGTATATATGGAGCACATTAACAGGCCAGGAAACCTCTGAGATTGCAAACTGAATGGTCATGTACACTTCTGTTGCAAGTGTGCACAAACTCTACGCATCAGCTGCCGCTGTTTCAACAAAAGCAGCAGGGCTGCGGCTTGCCTGAAGCGAGCACCAGGCAATAACGTGCTGATCACAGCTGCAGTATGCAGGCACAACAATTTCCGGTAAGGTAACGCCAGGACCTGGATTCCTAAGGGGACGTGCTACAATAAATTGATGCCAAGACGAAAACCCAGATTAATTCCGTCACTCCTAGTGCTCCTAGTGTGACGCTGTCAGACACAGAAATGCCACGACTCACTTCTTCCCGTACAGCGTTTGGGCAGATTCCACTTGGGGCTGCTCCTTTTCTGAGGCCAGCGTGCGGGCCTTTTTGGTGCCTGCTGCTGCCTTGCCTGCACGCCAGTTTTTTGTAGAATAGCTGCTGACTTCACTGTGAAACGCGTGAAATCTGCTTACGTGCAGCAAAAGTGATACGTCACTCTTTTTCGTGTCGCCTGCTGCCTTGCCTGCACGTCAGGGTTCTGTGAGTGCCCAGAAAACTGCTGAGCTCAATGTAAAACGCATGAAAACCCACTGTGTTTGCGTGCAAAAGTGATACGTCACTCTTTTTTGTGTCGCCTGCTGCCTTGCCTGCACGCCAGGGTTCTGTGAGTGCACAGAAAACTGCTGAGCTCAATGTAAAACGCATGAAAACCCACTGTGTTTGCGTGCAGCTAAGCGACATGCCACTCTTATTTGTGCCTGCTGCTGCCTTGTCTGCAGAAGAGAGTCTTCTGGGTATACATAGGAAACCCCTGACACCAATGCGCTGTCAACATAAAACAGCTTAACACGGTTCTATTTCGCTTGCATCGTGAGATGCATAGGGCTCTGTCATTATTACCAAGGAGAACACAACAACTCAGAAAAACCGGAGAAACAGTAGAAAACTAAAGACTATAATAATAGAAAAGAGGTGAAGGAGGGGGGGAAGTAAGCTAAAGAGAGATTTGTGTTCTCCAAGGAATAAAAAGAATGGAGAAGGGAAGCAGAAACCGGAGAAAAGCAGAAAGTGAGAACATCTCACTTTATGCTACACGTCAAGAACCTGAGTTCAAGTGTTTCACATTGAACTCATAAGTTTTATAAACATTTGCATGCACACACTGGCAAGCATGCACACACTGGCATGCATGCACACAAGCACATATACACACACAAACACCTGAAATGGTCCTGTCATAAAAGTCGTCATCTGAGTCCGACCCCTGTAGGTACTCCTCGTCACTAGCAGTCGTCCCCCGCTTCCGCCTGCGCGCGTTTTTCTTGGCTACGTGTATCTTATCCTGCACACAGCCAAGCAGTCACAGCAATTTTTCACAGCAGCTCTTCACAGCAGTTCTGAGCCGCGTGTATCTTATCCTGCACACAGCCAAGCAGTCACAGCAATTTTTCACAGCAGCTCTTCACAGCAGTTCTGAGCCGCGTGTACCTTGCCCTGCTCACAGCCAAGCGGCCACAGCAGGGATGATGTGTGGTGTTATATGCACTGTGTTTGATGGTGGCTTTAGTGTGTGCCTGCATGCCCGTGCGCCCAAACATACATGAAATGCACAGGTCAGCACTGAAGCAGGGCAGCACGTATAATGGAGAGCCTTGAGTTATTGCATACTGCTCTGCCCAATCTGCAGTTTTGAAGCAGGGATGCTGTTTGCTATTCACAAAGTTGGTTGGATCTGCATGTTTACATGACATATGTGCACGGTCTTCTTGCAGGGAGATCTTGAAAGATATGGTCATTCACATAGTATACGTTATACGTACAGTTTGGCCAAGCCTAGCTACACAGTCAAGGCATCAGACCAGGATTACTGGACTGTAGGCCGCCCTTGCACTTCAGTGCCATCAGGAGTCAGTACACAGTTCAACACAGCCTGCCTGCCTTGGAGCTAAGATTCAATCTCTTACAAAATGGCAGAGCTGTGCCGACCAGCAACAACACATTTTTTTTCCCCAGAAGCTTGCCCAAACACACTATCAAAAAGAGCCCCTTTAATGTATCAGTCGTTGCCTCATGTCCTACACACACACACACACACACACACATACTGTCTGCGCGTGTAATCTCTGAGACTACTAAGTGATCCACATACAAAATCACAGCCCTCTTGCTTTTGCCTCACCTTGTATCTGTCCGTCACAGCATCCCTCACACTCTCCACGACACTACCGGAAAGTCCACTCACAGATGACACAGCACTCTGCGGTCCCTCTTTTGCCTTCCCTTCTTACTGCCTGTCACAGCATCCCTCACACTCTCCACCCTTCACAAGGGCCCCCTGCCATGCCCAAAGCTACAAACAGCAGTCCACACAAATGCCACGCACTGACCAACCATCTCCATATTGCCTCACCTTGTTTCTGTCCGTCACGGCATCTCTCACACTCTCCACGAGGGCCTCCTCAATATCTTCTATCTCATCTCGTAAGGCCTCCATGGCCTGCAGCAGCAGCATTTGTGCATTTGTTTAAGTACTAAAAAGGCATTCACTTTCTGAATATCTTCGATGTCCTTTATTTCATCACGCAAAGCTTCAATTCTGCAGCAGCAGCAGCAGCAGCAGCGGCAGCAGCAGCAGCAGCATTGCAATTGTATAGTGACTCGTGGGGAGATTACTTCCAGAAACCATCTTCAACATCTCCACCTCTTCTATTGCATCACGCAGAGCCTGCTTCATCACGCAGAGCCTATTTCATTACGCAGAGCCTGCTTCATCCGAAGAGCCTATTTCATTACGCAGAGCCTGCTTCATCACGCAGAGCCTATTTCATCACGAAGAGCCTGCTTCATCACGCAGAGCCTACTTCATCACGCAGAGCCTATTTCATTACGCAGAGCCTGCTTCATCACGCAGAGCCTGCTTCATCACGCAGAGCCTATTTCATTACGCAGAGCCTGCTTCATCACGCAGAGCCCATTTCATCACGCAGAGCCTGCTTCATCACGCAGAGCCTACTTCATCACGCAGAGCCTATTTCATTACGCAGAGCCTGCTTCATCACGCAGAGCCTATTTCATTACGCAGAGCCTGCTTCATCATGCAGAGCCTATTTCATTACGCAGAGCCTGCTTCATCACGCAGAGCCTATTTCATCACGCAGAGCCTGCTTCATCACGCAGAGCCTACTTCATCACGCAGAGCCTACTTCATTACGCAGAGCCTACTTCATTACGCAGAGCCTACTTCATCACGCAGAGCCTACTTCATCACGCAGAGCCTACTTCATCACGCAGAGCCTTCATGCCAGCAGTAGCAGCAGTAGTACAGTGCTCGCGCAAACTGACACGTTCATCTAAAAAGCCATAAAAATCACATGACAAGTTGCACGCCTCCTCCATTCATTAAAGCAGCGCTACCCATCTAGGAGCTACTACAGGCGCCTCTGGAAAATTGAGCGTCCAGGGATTTCTCAGAGAGAATGCGCCCTCCTCCCCCTCCCCCTTTTATTTCACACTACATCCCTGGATGCCAAAGCAAGCCAACACGAGCAAACAGATGGGCTGCTTTACTCCTGACTTGACTGAATTTTCAAAAATTGGACGGATTCCCATACTTCATTTGACGACTGCTTAACTCTGAGCATGTCAATACACATCCCTTCCTCCTCTTCGAGCGCTGAGGATTAACTTGCATGTGCGCCTTCCTTGCCTACTTCTTGCTCAATCTATTCCAGCAAGCCTTCCGTGATATTCATAATCACCCCTTTCACCTGCTCATCCCTATCGAGCACGGGAGCTCGCCCAGATTATAATGTTTGCTCTTCCATCATTCCTCCCTGACTGTGTTTCTCATCACACAGCTCAGGACTGCTGCTTGATGTTTAACGTGTGGGAGAGACCTCGCAGGCAAAAGTGGGGGAGATCTCAACCCACCCAACACCAAACACTCCTGACCTGCTCATTCCTTGCAAGTGTGGACGCCTGGCCTGGAGTCAGACCTGCCTCCAGCTTCTCCTTGGCCACGATGCGGTCAACCTCTGTCTGCAAGTTCTTGATCTTGTACTCCTTTTGCCTGTGCACCCAACAGGAGGCACAACAGAGGGCTGGAAAATATGTACCTTGATCTTGTACTCCTTTTGCCTGTGCACCCAACAGGAGGCGCAATAGAGGGCTGGAAAATATGTATCTTGATCTTGTACACCTTTTGCCTGTGCACCCAACAGGAGGCACAACAGAGGGCTGGAAAATATGTAAGTGAAAAATCAGCAGGCTGGCTGTACTGGGGTCGTGAAAAATGTGCAGTGTGTTTGGCGCAGTGTGTGCATAGCAGCACGTGCGGCAGCTAGCCAATGCCTAGCACATAGCACATACGTAGCCTAGGTCTAAGCAAAAACCAGCATTGCAGACTGAAGGTACTTGCAGGCTTTAAGCAAAAAAAATGTCATTTTCAGTGCACACTATTGTTTTGCAGATACGCGTGATTGGTTGACCTACCCCATACACACAGGTGTTTGTTTAAATACAATGAACCATAGGAAATACATTTCTAGCATTTCTAACATACCGGTACATCATCATTTGTATTTTTTTCTGACATCATGTGCAAGCTTTGGCACTGCGACATGACTTCAGGCCCAGTGCACACTGCCAGCAAGCTTTGAGCAATGCCACATACAATCTGCGCAAGCTTTGTACCAACAGCACCAGACCACACAACTCTCATCCTCTATTGCTCCGATATGCTCCCACCTAATCTTCTCCGCCTGCTTCAGCTGCTTTTCTGTGAGCTTGTCAGCCGCCATCAGAGCGCGCCAGTCCACGTTCACGACGCCTGATTATACACAGACGAGTGTGCATGCGTGGGTGTTGTGTGTGTGTGTTATAGCACGCAGCCATCAGAGCTTTTTACATTCTCACAACACCTGGTTATACTCAGACAAGTGTGCATGCGTGGGTGTTGTGTAGGTCTGTGCGTGTGTGTACTCGCTCGCAGCCATCAGAGCTTTTTGTATACTGCCATCGAAGCGCACAAGCCCACGCTTGCAACCTACTACATCTGTTGCAGCAAAGAAGCATAAGTGCATAGCATCAGACTGAGCGCTGCTGTACCTCGCTACCTGGACAGCCTTTAATTATTTGGGATCCTTTATTACACCGGCTTGCTTGCCCCATCTGGCTCGACACACAAAGTACAGACTTTCCAGCTGCATGCAAGACCGCTGCAACCTGAACCCTCCTCACTACTTTTCCTGGATCCTTCATTGCATCCACTTGCTTGCCCCAGCTGGCCCTACATGTTAAGTCCAGATCCGTTGGCTGCATGCAAGACCGCTACAATTAAAGGTTGCGCACCTTCTTCAGGGTCCTCTATTGCGTCCTCTTGCATGCCCCAACTTGCTCCCGTAGAAAGGGCGGTCTCCATGGCAGCAGCAGATTGCTGCGCACGAAACACAGAAACGATGGACAGACTGTTTTAGCATGTACTTTGATGCACAGCCTCTTCATGACAATTGCAGATTGCTGCACGACAAAACAAAGGAACCTACGACATATTCTTGAGTACGACGTGATATTCGCATGGCAGAGTTTTAAAGTCTGCTCCAGCATTAATATATATATTCCCTGTATGTATGTGTGTGTGCGTGTGTGTGTGTGCGTGCATGCGCGTGTGTGCAGCTGAAGGCTACTGATATGCAAAATCAGGGAGGAGGGGCGAGGAACCTTGAAGCGGTTAAGGAAGGATGATTATCACACAGTTCTAAAGAGGCAAATTGCTGCTGTTTCCTTGCGTGTGGATTTTCCCACCATTTATGCATTACTAAGCCTCTTTCAGGCATTATATGTTACAATTCCATGGGATGGCTTTTTTAACCTCCACTAAATGACCTTGAAAGGACTGGCATCTGTGCTGATGCGCTTTCTAAAATGTGAAAGCGTTGTTACATATCTAGCTAGTTAAACCGCTTCCTCGTGGGACATCATTTGAATTGCTGCTACAATCTCAAGGCCCTTTCACCAATTTTAGGGGTTCCTCAACCCCCAAATTTATGGTGCTGCACAATTATCGTCCAAACTTCTGAACCTTTCTAATATCACCACCCCTAATGAACGTTTGGAGGGGGGGGGTGACGAGACCGCTGAAAACAGTAGTTTATCACTGTAATTTTGTATGTTTTATGTCAAGGGCGTTGGTGTAAACAGTGTAAACAATGTTTTAAAGTGTCATGTTTTCCGGTGTTCTGTGGGTGCGTAGCGGCAGGTCAGCTCTGCAACAACAGCTGTTCGGCTGAGTGTATGAAAAGAAAAACGACGCAGGCAGTGACAGCCACTCCCCACATTGATTGAGCTGGGTGCATGCGCCTGATTCCCTTGCTCTTATGGACTGTGGATAGAGAGGCCCTAGAATTCAGGGGGGAGATTGCTGTAAGACAAACATAACAAAGGGGGGGGGTTGCAATTATTTGGAAAAAACTTCTTTTGAGGGGGGGTGGGGGGGTACATGAAAAGTTGAGGATTGCAAAACTCTCTCACCTCAGCCCTCCTAATTTATTTGTGCGCTATGCATTATACACTTATGCTTCCAATGAGGTCTCTTTATCGCCAGCTTGTCAGCCTGTTCCGCAATAAGCAGTTTCTGTCTATAAGTCCCAGATGTCATATGCATGCATGCTTTAGTTCACATGCAGACCTGTTTTGTTTGCTACTTAATAACTTGCTCTTTCTTCCATTCAAAGCTACTTTTCAGCATGTCCAGCTCCTACAATTGCCCAAAAGCTCCCAAAAATCATCTCTCCTTTGCTACCACTCTTCCAGCAAACTTCCCTGTCACCATCTATCTCCCATCCACCGCCTTCCCAAACTCCGCACCTTCAGGTCCCGTTCCTTCATGCGTTGTGCGTACTCCATCTGCGCGAGCTGTGCCTTTTGACTGCGCGTGAGACCCTCTTCGGGCAGCAGCTCATCCGGACCGCAGAGTAGGAACAGCCGGCTGCTCTGCCCGAATTTGACGGTGTCGCCCACCCTG